>OHBI01000074.1_pt1 | contig 64347 bp, 49 predicted proteins | sample 1577361 | NCBI WGS metagenome assembly OHBI01 (sample SAMEA3879579, study PRJEB24766) | human gut metagenome | biome: human-associated habitat; feature: feces | place: USA | collected 1985/1987 | reverse complement strand
TATCGGCGGTACTGCTGGCACAGTGGCAGCTGGGGCAGCAGCATCGACGGCAACCGCAGGTGCGGGACAAAGTGTTTCGGCTGGAAGTGCTTCATCGGTGGCGGGACAGACCGCTTCGGGAAGTACAGCAGCACAGGCGGCAGCGACCGGCCAGACTGCTTCTGGAAGTGCGGCAGCACAGACAGCGGCAACCGGTCAGACCGCTTCGGCAGGAGCAGTAGGCACAGCGGGGACTGGAACAACGGCCGCATCTTCGTCGGCAGCGGGGGTAGCCGGTGCAGTAGCTAAAACGGCGGCAGCCGTAGCCGGAAAAGCTTCGCTGGGCTTGGGCGCAAAGCTGGCGATGGTCGGAGTTGGCGCGGCAGTCGTGGTCGGAGGCGGCGCAGCGGCAGCTGCTAGTGGAAAACTTCCGGTAGATCTTCCGTGGGAGCAGGGAATCGATGTATCGAAGTTTGAATTGGATGAAAATGGTCTGCTTCCGAAAGAGGCGTATGATAATAAGAAAAATCATAAGGCTGTAGAGGCGTATATGAATGCGCTGGATGATATAAAAAACACATATAATACAGAGTATGCATATGTATACATAGTCGATTTAGATCAGAACGGAGTCGTAGAACTGCTGGTAACCGGAGTTGAGGATGAGGCAGATGATAGCCACATATTTTCGAATTATTATATGAACTATGAAGCGGAAGATCAGCCAATTAAGTTGGAAAATCCGTTTGACTCAGATCTGGTAACTAGATGGACTGCTTATGCGGCGCTCTTACCGGAAGAGAATGAGCTGATATTAACATACGGAGACTCTCAGGAGGTAGAAGGTCTTTCGATGAAAATATCGGATCAGACGCTGACAGAAACAGGTACCTTCGGCTGGGCTGAAAACAATCCGGATGAACAGAGATTCACAACGGATCAGCTGCGGCAGGCGGAAGATGTTTTTAAGAGAGCCGATTATCTGGAGAAAAACTGGGATGATATAAGTCAGGAGGATATGCTGTATCCATCGAATATTGTGGGGCTTACAAGAAGGGACATGGATGGAATGATGTTTATCGGGGATGAAGACATGGAAATAGTACGTCCATACATCCCGGCAGTGGATACAGAATTTGCGATGGAAGGCGATGATGATGGAACGTTAGATACAACGCTTCTTTCGTACGCAGATTATCGAAGTGATAAGAACCGGGAAGCAGTTCGGGCATATGCAGATACGCTTCGGAATGATTCACGGTTTACGGAAGTGAAGTCGTTGCATATAGTAGATATTGATCAGGATGGAGTTGTAGAATTTGTAGTTCACTCAAAGGTAGAAGATGAGATGTATGCTCCATATTATTCAGATTGGGTTGTAAGTTTTTTGTCTTATGATGGAAAGGTGTCTGTAGAAGAAATATATAGTACTATCGATCGGTTTGCACCTCCTGAAATAGGTGTGATTCCGAAAGAAAAGAAACTTGCATTAATTTCTCCAGAAGATGAATCTTTAGTCCTCTATGAATACTCTTTCGATGGAACAAAAATGCTGGAAGGTGAATCGTATTTCTTTGATGGTCAATTTGATCAAGATCCATCGATTTACAATTACTATAATGAGGCGGGTGAATACATAACCGAAGAGGAAGATTCTAGTAAAAAGAAGAATGAGAGGGCAGAAAATGAATTAAATAAGATAATTTTACCTGTATTTGCACTGGGTGATTATGTCCTGGAAAACAAATCAGAATATAATACTACGCTGGATCACATGGGAAGTGATATGGACACATGGAATATATATCCAAGCTTAGGTTATGCGACAGGAAGTGTTGCGGTGGAAGCAGTAAGAAAAGATGGATATTGGTCGAGTGAATGGTAAAAACTTATATTCTATAATGAATCAGGGTTTTCACATAATACTGATTTAAGTAGGAGTGAATTTTCACTGAATGGAAGAAGATGTACAGAAACAGGAAATTATTCTTATACTGTAGGGTATGCACTGCATCCATATTCATACAATTATCTGAATTATGAGGGAGATAATGTAGCAGATATAGTAGAGAAAGAAAATAATGAGGCAGAGACAGAATTTAATAAAGTGATTTTACTTCCGGAATCGAGTGACAAGGATTTTATATATCTAATGGATGCGATAGAAGGTGGAGAGAATTCTGAAGAAGGCTTTTATTATCTATATCCGTTCCAGGGTGTGAATTATGGAAATATTGTGATAGAACAGTTGAAAGCAGATGGCTCTTGGTATGGACCTGGAACAGCAGATCAATAGAAGTTATATGTTGCGTGAGAGAGCAGATATTTCTGCTCTCTTGCGGATTAAATGAAAAATTTAGATATTGCAAAAGGAATAGACGATGGGAAAAAGTATAGGAGAACTGGTCTTACTGGCAAGGCAGGATGATCAGAATGCAGTTAATGAACTGTATAACCAGACGTTCAAAAAAGCATATTTCGTTGCACGTACAGCGATTAAAAGTTCGGATGGAGATTACAGCTCACAGATAGAGGATATCATGCAGGATGCATATGTAAAGGCATTCAGCAGTCTGGATAAACTGGAGGATCCGGAGAAGTTTCAGGGATGGCTGGATACGATTGTCATTAACCGGTGCAAAGATTTTTTGAAGAAAAAGAAACCGACGCTGTTTTCGGACATGGCTTCGGAAAATAGTAACGATGGAAGCACACTGGAATTTGAGGACAGCCGGGAAAATGACCGGATGGAGTTTAAGCCGGAGGAAAGCGTTGATTATGGTGAGACCAAGCGCCTGATCGCAGAAATGTTAGATCGGATGCCAGAAGACCAGAAGATGTGTCTTCTTATGTATTATTATGAAGAAATGAGTGTCCGGCAGATAGCCGAGGCGATGGATTGTTCGGAGGGAACGATCAAAAGCCGTCTGAATTATGCCAGAAAGAACCTGAAGGGACAGGTTCTCGAACTGGAAAAGAAGGGTACCAAGCTCTACTGCATGCCGCTTCTTCCATTCCTATACTGGTTCTTCCGCGAGCAGGCTGCCGAGTTTATCGGCGGTACTGCTGGCACAGTGGCAGCTGGGGCAGCCGCACAGGCAGCCGCAGGTGCGGGACAAAGTGTTTCGGCTGGAAGTACTTCATCGGTGGCTGGACAGACCGCTTCGGGAAGTGCGGCGCAGGTGGCGTCCGCCAATCAGACCGCATCAGGAAGTGTAGCGGCGCAGGCAGCAGTTACTAGCCATGCCGCTTCGGAAGGTGCAGTACAGGCGGTTTCAGTAGGTATGTCGGCAGGTACGGCGGGTGTTGGAACGGCAACAGCGGCAGCCGGAGCCGTCAAAACAGCAGCTGCAGTAGCCGGAAAAGCTTCATTAGGTCTTGGGGCAAAACTGGCGGTAGCTGGAGTCAGCGCTGCGGTTGTGATTGGAGGCGGAGCGGCAGTAACCGGACACTTACCAATATCGCTTCCATGGACACAGGAGGAAACCGAAGAAACAGAAAATGAAACGGAAGCGATGATGGAGAGCGAGAATGATTCTTCGGAAGAGAAAATTCTGGCGGGAGTGGATGTATCGCAATTTCAGCTGGGAGAAAATGGAATGTTTCCGGATGAAGCATATGAGAATGATATAAACCGAGCGGCAGCAGAAGCGTATGCAGAGGTTTTATCAACACAACCGGAATTTCAGAAAACAGCCGATATAAATTTCATTTATGTATATAAATTGGATGTAAATCAGAATGGGGTACTGGAATTGCTGGTAGAACTTGAAGGTGAGGACTCAAAAGGATTGGGATTAGAGCCATATTTTTTGTCTTATGATGGAAATGTAAATATTCAAAAAATTCCAGGAGACTATGCTTCGCTTGATTTGATACTATCTCCGGGGCTTCTTCCAGCGGAGAAAAAATTAATATTATTTGATGGAGGCGATGGAATACGTGTTCAGAGATTTTCCATGGAAGATGGAGAGTTGCAATTAGAAAAGAAATCGAAAGTAGGTTTTGATTATGAGGGGGAAGAGGCTTCCATGCAGACGGATAAAGAAACGGAAGAGGAAATCAAAATCTTGGTAGAAGTGGATGCTATACGGAATGAAGAGATAAAAGAACCAGATGCGCTTTTATATCCATCGAAAAAAAGTGAGTATCCAATTCTCATGGAAATAGACCAGATGGAGAATACGGGAAATTAATGATTCAAAGAAAAAGAAAAATCAGAAAAGGTGGAGGGATACAACAACCGTTTATATGGCATAAAAGAGGATATGAGCGTATTTTATCCGGACGAGGCAATTAAACTGGCGGAAGAGTATATGGAGAATACACAGGAATACACCGCCAGAGATTTATATGAGAAGTGGGAAGATCCGGAACATTATCGGAATATCTTTTTTGATGATGCCAAAACGAGATTTGACAGTCAGTATGGGGATGATTGGAAGATTACTTATGAGGAGAAGGAAGCGACTAAGCTTTCCCAGGAAAAGGTAGATCAATTAACCCGGGAGTATCAGCGGGATCCGATTACTGTGTATCCGAAATCGGTGTTTCCTGTCATTTATATGACCGGATCGAAAGATGAGCAGAAATTGAAAGATTGGTTTTGTCAGGAAGAGGTAAAGGAAGCATACGAAGTTACGGTGGATATGAAGATCGAGGGCTCCAAAGGAGAGGGCGAAAATGAGGCAAAAGCGATCGTGGTAAATTATGGTGGAGACTGGATCCTGTATGGCAACAGTTCACCGGATGCTCTGGTGTATGAGCTTGAGTTCAATTAAGGAGAAAGAGCTTCGAAAAACAAGGCGGGACATTGAAAGTGTCTCGCCTTTGTCTATCTTGTGTTAAGATAAAATCTTTTTATACATTTCTCATTAAAAAAATACCGGAAAAAATAAAATTTTTTTTAAAAATATAAAACCGATTGCAATCCTGACTCGTCTATATAGTAGAACAGCAAAAAAGCCCCTTTTTGAATAGAAGAAAGCGGGTGGAAATCAATGGTTCAAAGAAAAAAGAAAAATCAGAAAAGAAAAGGAGAACAGGATTATGAAAAAGACGATGGAAATGAGAATGAACAAGGTGATGACAGCAAAGGCAGCAAAACAGACTCTGGCAGCAGTCGTTATGACAGCTTCGATGACAATGACGGCATTTGCAGGCACAGCCGGAACGACGACAACACTTCCAAAGGAAAGCTACCAGAACGACATGAACCGCGAAGCGGAGGCTGCTTACATGGATGCGATGAGAACGAGATGGACGGCGGATCAGTTGAAAACCGTGTATCCGATCGATATTAATCAGGACGGTGTGCTGGAATATGTGGTTCAGACGGCGACGAAGGATGAGGACTATATTTGGGAAGATATCTGCACGTATGTGATGAGCTTTAATGGAATGTTACAGGTGAATGAAATTGATGACCGTCTCAGCCGTTACCCAATGATTGAAATTGGCATCATTCCAGAGGAAAAGAAAATGGTAGCGGCAAGCCTGACAGGAGTCCGTGATACAGAACTGGTTGAGTATTCACTGGAAAATGGCCAGCTGGTTCAGGGAAAAGAATATTATTGGGATTTAAACACAAGCGGAAGTGACAGAGAAGCAGAGGCAGAGCTTTGCAAGACGGTATTTCCGAAAGCGATTGAACTGACAGATGCACAGGCAGTTATGAATTACTTGCCGTCTGCCAATGATGCAGCCGGAAACCGCGATGAGAGCCGCCTGTATCCGAATGAGATGAGTGAACTGGGTAAGAATGTAATGATGAAGGTTAGAAATAATCTTTACTAGGATGAAAATAAAAACGAACGGAAAGAAAACAAATAGAATTTTATTGTATAAATGAAGGAGAACAGGTATGAGAAAACGACAAATGAAACAAGAAAGAAAAACCAGAAGAAACCTGCCATACGCGGCATTAACCCTGGCGGCGCTGATGACAATCTGCCACGCTTCAGCAGTATTTGCCGGAAGCTGGCAGAAGGATGAGAAGGGCTGGCGGTTTCAGCAGGATGACGGAAGCTATGTGCAGGACGTCTGGAAATGGATCGATGGAAATCAGGACGGAGTATCGGAATACTACCGTTTTGGCGCGGACAGCTATCTCTATACAGATACCAAAACGCCGGATGGCTGCATGGTAAATGCGGACGGCGCATGGATGGAGAATGGAGTCGTCCAGACACAGGGAACCTTGATTTCACAGGCTATGAATGTGGGAGTTGATGTGCCGGAAGGAAGCTGGCTGAAAGGTCAAGGAGAAAATGCAGATAAATGGTGGTGGAAAAATACGGATGGAACCTATCCGGCAAACCGCTGGATCTGGCTGGATGGAAACCGGGATGGTGCAGCGGAGTATTACTATTTTGACGCAAATGGCTGGCTGATCGTATCAGGCGTGACACCGGATGGAAATATGGTCGATGCAGATGGTAAATGGCTGTTAAATGGTGCTGTTCAGACCCAGAAAGCGATTCGAAATAATGCAGGAGGTCCAGGCGGAGGCCCGGGCGGCGGAACCGGAACATCCGGAGCAGGTGGCCCTGGCGGCGGCAGCGGCGGTTCCTCCGGCGGTGGCGGCGGAAGCTCTTCAGGCGGCGGATCTTCCAGCGGAGGAAGCTCCGGCGGCAGTTATACGGATGATGACATTAGTTTTGACGAGTGGAGTGACAGCGACTGGGATGATTATTCGGATAGCTCCGTTTCCGGTTCGGCAAATGACTTTAAAAATGCAAACCGTTCTATGATGTCCGACAGCCAGTGGAAGAAAGCGAAGGAAGCGATCGAAGAATTTAAAGATGAGTATATCACAAGTGATATGAGTGATTTTGAGAAAGAGATCAAAATCATTGAGTGGCTGGTGGAAAACTGTACCTATGAAAAGGGCGAGAGCTGGTCACGCTCAACGGCATACAGCTGTATCGTGCTTGGAAAAGCACAGTGCTCCGGTTATGCGGATGCATTTTTGCAGACGGCGAAGCTGTGCGGTTTGGAGACCCGGTATGTTTATAACAAAACACATGCATGGAACCTGATTAAACTGGACGGCGACTGGTACCATGTCGATGTTACATGGGAAGATCCGATTGGAAGCAATGCCTATGGATTTGGTAATCTGAGAAATCAATATATCAACCTGGAGGATGCTCAGATTAAAAATATAAGCAGTCATCGCACCTGGACACCGGATTCTGTGAAAGCAAAAGGAATTAAATATGGTCCGGATGTTGTGAAGAATTATATGGAGACGGGAAAGGTAGATACGTCTCTTGGACAAAGTTATCATGATAAAACGCAGGCATATTTTGATAAGATAGAAAGCGATAAAAATTGCGGAGTCATCACGTATACAAATGTCAATGATACGGCAAATGCAATTGTTTCGTACCTGAGTGGCCGGATTGACAACCGGATGGATAATTATAAGTTCGTGCTTCATTACGGAAGTGCATTTCCGGTGGGCGCATCGAACAGCTACAGCCGATTGAAAAATGTTCGGAGCCAGATGGAGACGATCATAAACAAAAAAATCAATGAAAAGTATGGGGCTGCCCTGACGCGGGAGTTTAAGCTCAGCCTTTTTGCAGATACAGCGGAAGGGGAGTATTATAGTTACCGCACAGGATCCCTTGCTTATAATCTAGGATATGGACTTCAGGTGCCATATACAATCCACTATATCTGTGACGGAAAAGAAGTGGCTGCCCAGAAAGGAACCGGAGAACGGAATCAGTACACTGCATTTCAGATACCGGAACCTTATCGCTATATCATAGGGCAGAAGGACAATCCAGTGAAAGGAAAAGCAACCACCAGCAGCAAGGGAATTTATATCACAGGGCGGACCGAATTGGAAATGAATGTACAGGTGCAGAATACTACGATGGTAAGCTATCAGGTAGATTATTATGAATATGGTTCTAATACACCGATGCTGACCGTCAACGGAAAAGGAAAAATAGGAAGTTCCTTTACGCCGGAGGCAAAACAATTTGACGGATATATGCTGCTAGATGAGCCAAAAACCTATACGCTGGATAAAAAAAATAGCAGAAACGTTTTTTCTCTGCGTTATCAAAAGACCTGTTCTTACACCATTAAGTATGTATGTGATACGGATGGAGAAACGCTGGTTACGGTGACAGGAGTTGGGGCAGTGGGAAAGAAGATCAAGATAGAGAATCGCACCTTTGACGATCACACGCGCACGACTACGACGATGGAATATCAGCTTCCAAAAGAAGGAAACGGAGAATTTACGGTTCATTACAAGAAAAATGCGGAAAAATATAGCTATACGATTCAGTATGTGGATGAGGACACCAATCAGATTTTGGCAACGACGAATGGAAGTATAGAAGCAAACAGCGCGATCCGGGTGCCGCAGAAAGATATTTCCGGATATGATCCGTCGGATGCAGTGAATACATGGATTATTTATGTGACAAAGAACGAGCAGGTGATTTCGGTGCCATATGCGAAACAGTACTCGTATACGATCCGTCATATTCGAAAAGATACAGGATATCAGATTGCCAGCCCGGAAACTGGAAAGGTTAGGAAAAACGGAGAAATTCAGATTCAGGCTGCAAAGCTGTCGAAAGAAGATCAACTGGAATGCGAGAGCGGAACGGGTACATTTAACGTCACAGAGGATGGCCAGGAATTTATTGTTTATTATAAGTATGTATCGATGGGAAAAGCCGATATCGTGATAACTCCGGCACCGAAGCAGGAGACAGAAAGCACAGATGAGCTGGAAATAAATGAGGAAAAAGCAGAAAATCAGACAGCTACGTCTGTAAAGAAAGATGAGAAGAGTGAGGCGGTAAATTCAGAGAAGACAGAAGAAAAAGAAGGTGAGGCATCGGAAGAGACGGAAAAGGAAGAGAATACAAAAACGGAGGAGAAGGAAGAAAGCAAAGAAAGAAGATCTGAGACATCGGAAGAGGAAGAAAAGGGGAATGTAAAAGAAGAGATGGAAAAAAAGGAGGTTCTGAACCGAGAGGAGGAAAAAACGGAACTGGAAGAAGCAGAATTGCTGCTTCCGTAAGAGCTTCTGGTAAGCTGATAGAAAAAAAAGAGCTGGCGCCGAAAGCAGAAATGTGCTTTCGACGCCAGTTTTTTGGATGGCAGAGGCGGATCTACCACGTCACCACCCGGTCAATCACCGTCTGCTGTTCCTGACTCGATTTCATCAGGTAACCCCGGGTTGTTTCGATGCTGTCGTGTCCTAACAGATCCGCCAGCAGGGAAATGTCATTGAACCGTTTCAAAAAATTGATGGCGTAGCGGTGCCGGAAAGAATGCGGGTACATTGTTGCCGGATTGATGCGGTAGCGCTTTGCGATGTTTTTTAACTGCATCTCGATGGCGCGTGCGGAGATGCAGGTGCGGCGGCGGGTCAGGAAGAGAAAGCCGCTGTCGATGCCGCGGGAGGCAAAGTAGGGGATTGCTTCCCCGCAGAGGGAGCGGGGGAAGAACAACCGTCGTATCTTGCCGCCTTTGGAGTAGAGATCGAGATAGCCAAGCTGCAGATCCTCCATTTTGATCTGGCGCAGTTCACTGACGCGAGCGCCGGTGGAGGCGAGAAAACGCACGATGAAATACCAGAAGTAATTTTCATCCTTTTTTAGCCGCCGTTTGAGCCGGTCGTAATCTTTTTGGGAGATCACTGTATCAAGGTAGGTATGCTTCTGCTCCCGGATGGGGCGCAGGCGGTAGTGACCCGTGGGAGTGATGCGGAGTGAATCTGTGGGGGCGGATATGGGTGATTGAAAATTCGCCTTTTCATTATCTAACAATCCACTGTTTTGCATAAAATCCAGAAACCGGTTCATCCCCAGAATCCGCGTATTCACTGTCGATAGCTTATAACATTCCAGCAGCCAGCGCCGGTACGACTGCAGGTGCTCGACCGAAAGGCTGTTATAATGCGCAAAAAACAGCCGGACGGAACAGCTGTAGACCCGGATGGTGCTGGCGGCGTGCCCCTGTTTTTCAAGGTAAACGCCAAAGTCGGAAATAAGTGTTTCAAAATTCATATGTGCTTCATTTACTCCTCTCTACCAGGTGACTACCCGGTTGACAATCTCATACTGCTCGCTGCTGGAACGACGCAGGTAACCCCGGGTTGTTTCGATGCTGTCGTCTCCTAACAGATCCGCCAGCAGGGAAATATCGCCGCATTTTTCGATAAAACTCTTGGCAAACCGGTGGCGGAATGCATGCGGATGTATCATTTCCGGTGTCATGTGGTAGGAGAGGGCGATGGTTTTGAGCTGGCTGCGGATGCCGCCTGGAGAGATGGGGGAACCGAAGCGGTTGAGGAAGATGGGACCGTGGGATTTGTGGAGAAAGGAAAGCCATTTGAGGGTATCGGTTCGGAGTGACTGTGGGATGTAGATGCGCCGGACTTTATTTCCTTTGGAATAGATGTCCTTATAGCCGGAGAAAATATCTTCTGCCTGGAACTGAATCACCTCGCTGACCCGGACGCCGGTTGCCGCCATGAAACGGATAAGAAAATAGTAAGTGTACCGTTCATCCCGAAGCAGGCAGCGTTTCAGGTATTCATAATCCGCCTCGCTGATCATGTGATCCAGATAGGTTTTCTGCTGGATTTTTACCATGGGAAGATGCCCGGGATAGAGCTTTTTAAAATCCAGGTAGGCATTCAAAGCCCGGATCCGCTGGTTGATGGTCTGCGGCTTGTAGTGCTCGAGCAGAAAGATTTTGTATAGCTTTAAATTGGGGTAGGTAATGTCACGGTAATAGGTAAAATACTGCCGTACCGCATAAGTGTAAGCGCGGAGTGTCTCCGGTGTCTTTATCATACGGATACATTCTTCGCAGGTTCATCGGTTTCACAGTTGAATTTCTTCATTAATTCCATCAGGCGGCACAGGCACTCGTCCATCGATGCCAGTTCTTCCGGGGTGTAAGCGCGCAGCCCAAACAGGGTGGAAGACAGCATTTCCTGCTTCATCTGGTTCATCATCTCACGGCCGGAATCGCAGATGCGGATGTAGACGCGGCGGCGGTTGGCTGTATCATGGATCCGCTCGACCAGACCGCGTTCCTCAAGAACCTTGATCATATGGGAGAGCTGCTGCTTTGTGATACTCAGCTTGTCCGCTAGCTCAGACATGGTATAGTCCTGATCTGCCCAGCTGTCGAGCGCGATCAGGGCAAAAAATGGAAGCGAGTTGACTTTCATATCATGGCTTGGCTGGTAGTGGCATTTCGCCAGGGAGAGAAAGCCGAGTGCAAACTCCAGGAAGTGGATACCGGTGTTTTTTAAAAGATTTGAATTTTTTTTGCCTGGATTCATAGGAAAACCTCCAAATTTAAATATCAAAGTAATAAAATGCGGTCCATTTCACAAACATAAATTGCAAACAAGGAAACATCAATTTACTTGTACTCTAGCACATCCAGACAAAAAGGTCAACAAATATAAAAAGTAAATAAATATTTACTATTGTGGATTGACAAATAACAAAGAATGCTGTATATGTTAATGTATCACGAAACGATGTGACAGAAACACAGAAACCATCTGTCACAGACTCACAATAAGGAGAACAATCTATGGTAGAGAACACGAACGGCGGCGGAAAGCAGCCGCCCAGAAAATCATTTTTATATTATTATGGATTGGTTATGCTGATTGTCATGCTGTTAAATATTTTCCTCTTTCCATCTATGATGGATCGGACGCAGCAGGTGCGGTTTGACCAGTTCAGCGATCAGTTGAAGGAAGATAATGTCGATGAAGTGTATGTGACGACGAACAATGAGATCATTTATACGCTGAAAAATGACAATAAAAACACAGCGTGGAATGTTACCTACAAAACCGGCGAGATTCCGGGTGTCAACCTGTATGACCTGCTGGAAGGTAAGGACGTGAAATACAGTGCGGAGATCAACACACAGGCGTCACCGCTGCTGAATTTCCTGTTGACCTGGATCCTGCCGTTGATTCTCTTTGTGGGAATCGGACAGCTCATGGGACGCTCGCTGATGAAACGGATGGGTGGCGGACCTGGCAACGCAATGACGTTTGGCAAGTCGAATGCGAAGATTTATGCAGAATCCGAGACGGGTATCACATTTGCAGATGTGGCTGGCGAGGAAGAGGCGAAAGATGCATTAAAAGAGATTGTCGATTTCCTGCATAAGCCGGAAAAATACTCGGAGATCGGTGCGGTGCTGCCGAAGGGCGCCCTGTTAGTCGGACCTCCAGGAACCGGTAAAACGATGCTGGCGAAGGCTGTTGCCGGGGAAGCACACGTTCCGTTCTTCTCGATCTCCGGTTCGGAATTTGTTGAGATGTTTGTCGGCATGGGTGCGGCGAAGGTGCGTGATTTATTTAAACAGGCCAATGAAAAAGCGCCGTGTATCGTATTTATCGACGAGATCGATACGATTGGTAAGAAGCGTGACGGCGCCGGCATGGGCGGCAATGACGAGCGCGAGCAGACGCTGAACCAGCTTCTGACTGAGATGGATGGTTTTGACGGTAAGAAGGGTGTTGTCATTCTGGCGGCGACCAACCGTCCGGAATCCCTCGATCCGGCTCTGCTTCGTCCGGGACGTTTTGACCGCCGGATTCCGGTAGAGCTGCCGGATCTGAAAGGCCGTGAGGCAATTCTGAAAGTCCATGGCAAAAAGGTTAAAGTGGATGAGAGTGTGGATTACAATGAGATCGCCCGTGCCACTAACGGTGCGAGCGGCGCAGAGCTGGCAAACATTGTCAATGAGGCGGCGCTGCGGGCAGTCCGGATGGGACGAAAGACCGTGTCCCAGCAGGATCTGGAAGAGAGTGTCGAGACGGTTATTGCCGGATATCAGAAGAAGGATGCCGGTGTTTCCGGGGATGAGAAGAAGATTGTCTCCTACCATGAGATCGGTCATGCGCTGGTAGCGGCGCTGCAGACGCACTCGGCTCCGGTCCACAAGATCACGATTGTGCCGCGAACCTCCGGTGCACTCGGATATACGATGCAGGTGGAGGCGGATCAGCGCTTCCTGATGAGCAGGGAAGAGGCATTCAACAAGATCGTGACACTGACCGGCGGCCGTGCGGCGGAGGAGCTGATCTTCCATTCTATCACGACAGGGGCTTCGAATGATATCGAACAGGCAACCAAGATTGCCCGTGCGATGGTGACGCGTTACGGCATGAGTGACCATTTCGGCATGGTAGCGCTCGAGACGGTCAACAACGCCTACTTAGGCGGCGATACTTCCCTGGCTTGTTCGGCAGAGACGGCGGCGAGGGTCGATGAGGAAGTGATTGCGCTGGTAAAGAGCGCGTATGAGAAAGCGAAAGCTATTCTTTCCGGGCATGAGGATAAGCTTCATGAGCTGGCAGACTATCTTCTGGATAAGGAGACGATCACCGGTGAGGAGTTTATGAAGATTCTGGAAGAGAAGAAAGAGGATGGCGAGGCAGAGGCTTAAAACAGAGCCGTGTATTATAAGGTGGACGGTTACGTGTTTGCCGAAGTTATAAGAGAAATCAGTTACAGTGAGCAGAGCAGGTATCAGGCATCAGGCATTTTGAAAGGAAATGTCTGGTGCCTGTTTTTGTGTTGTATGCGTCGAAAAAAGATGCTGGCAGCTGATTCCTCCGATGTTCCCTTCCTGCATATCGGGGGATTACAGGAGGGAAACAGAAATAAGTAAAACTTATGAGAAGAGATTAATAAATATCACAGTAAAAATCAGGCAAATTCCTTGAAAACCGTCTGTAAATATGCAATAATATTTCCTGTATCGATCCAAATTTTCGGGAATGCGGTTTTATTTTCGGATTTCAGGTTCTGCGAGGGAATTCTGACAAACGATGAGAAAGGGAGAGAACCGCATTCGCAGGCATTCTTAGGAGGAAATGTTATGAGAAAAGTAGTAAGCGTGTTACTGAGCGCTGCCATGGCGCTGTCCCTGTGTGCAGGCTGTTCTTCTTCGTCTTCTGATACAGCAGATACGAAGGCAGCGGAGGAAAAGGGAGCTGACGCGGCAGACACAGAAGCAGGCGAGGCAGCAGAGGGCGTGATGCCGGCAGTTGCTAAAGAGGATCTGAAGGTCGGAGTGATTCATATTGGAAATCCGGCGGATGGTTCCGGTTACAGCTATACGCATGATCAGGGTATCGTAGCGATGCAGAAAGCCGTTGGTCTGGAGGATGATCAGATTATCCGCAAGAACAACGTAGCGGACGATGATCAGACTGCCATCGAGACAGCAATGCGCGAGTGTGTCGAGGAAGGATGCCAGATTATCTTCGCGACAAGCTGGGGCTACATGGATGCATGCGAGGCACTGGCAGAAGAATATCCGGACGTTATCTTCTCCCATGCAACCGGCTACAAATCCAACGGTGTGAACTTTAACAATTATTTTGGACGGATTTATCAGTCCCGTTACCTCACTGGTATCGCGGCTGGTTTAAAGACAGAGAGCAATAAGATCGGTTATGTCGGCGCCTGGGGCAAGGACAATGCCGAGGTTACCGGCGGATGCGACGCATTTGCAATGGGTGTATATTCTGTAAACCCGGATGCAACCGTTTACATTAAGACCACCAACAGCTGGTACGATCCGGAAGGTGAGAAACAGGCAGCCGTAGCCCTGATCAACGAGGGCTGTGATGTCATTGGACAGCACTGCGATACACCGAACCCGCAGCTGGCAGCTGAGGAAGCTGGCGTATTTGGTGTTGGTTACAACTCTGATATGAGCAAGGATGCTCCGAAGGCAGTTCTGACCTCCACCGTTTGGAACTGGGGCGCTTACTATACCAAAGCTGTACAGGATCTGATTGATGGTACATGGACAGGCGAGAACTACTTCGGCGGCCTGGAGGAAGGTCTGGTAGACATTTCCCCGTTATCTGACCTGTGCGTAGATGGTACGCAGGAGAAGATCGATGAGGCACGTGCGCAGATCGAGTCTGGCGACTGGGATGTATTTGACGGCGTGATCGAGTGCAACGACGGAACCACCGTTGGCACCGAGGGCGAGCATATGTCTGATGCAGATATCACAGGCAATATCCACTGGTACTTCAAGAACATCGTAGAGAAATAATCACGGAATTATATACCTGGAAGCGATGATGAAACAGGTTCGGAAACGCTTCCGGGTGTTACAGATTCCAAGAGTATATAACAGATAAAAGGAGGCAGCTTCAAATGGATCCACTTTCATTTGCGGCACCTCTTTTTTCTTTTTTAGGAAATTGATTAAAAAATTGGTTAAATATTCATTTGAGGTGACGATATGACAGAACAGTATGCCATTGAGTGTAGGCAGATCACGAAAGCATTCGGAAGCGTCGTGGCGAACGATAAGATTGATCTGACCGTCCGGTACGGCGAGATTATGGCACTTTTGGGAGAAAATGGTTCCGGTAAGACAACGCTCATGAACATGCTTTCCGGTATCTACCACCCAGATGCCGGTTCGATTCTGGTTGGAGGAAAAGAAGTCTCCATAAATTCGCCGGTAGATTCGAGAAATTTAGGAATAGGTATGATTCATCAGCATTTCAAACTGGTGGATGTGTTCAGTGCGATGGATAATATCGTGCTGGGAACCAAGGGAAAACGGCTGGGAAGAAAGGCGTTGCGGGAAAAAATTGAAGCGCTTGGACAGTCATTTGGACTTGAAATTGAACCGGAGAAAAAGGTCTACGACATGTCGGTCAGCGAGAAGCAGACGGTCGAGATCCTGAAGGTATTATATAGAGGCGCCCAGATCCTGATTCTGGACGAGCCGACGGCAGTCCTGACGCCGCAGGAGACGGAGCGGCTGTTTAAAATCCTGCGCCGGATGCGGGAACAGGGCTGTGCGATTATTATTATTACCCATAAATTAAATGAGGTCCTTTCTATCAGTGACCGCGTCACGATTCTGCGAAAAGGAAAGAGCATCGAGACGGTAGAAACCGCCGGATGTGATGAGAAGAAACTTACGGAGCTTATGGTTGGACGACCAATCAGCCTGAATATCGAGCGCCCGGAGATGGAGAAGAGAGAGACTATTTTGAAGATTGTCGATCTGACCGTCGATAAGAGTGACGGCGGCGTGGCGCTGGATGATATTTCTTTTGAGATTAAAACAGGCGAGATTCTGGGCGTTGCCGGTGTTGCCGGAAGCGGTCAGAAAGAACTCTGCGAGACGCTGACCGGGTTGATGGACGCGAAAAAGGGCGCTATTTTGTACCGTAAGGAAAATATCATCGGTAAGACTCCGGCGGAGATCATCCGCCTCGGAATCAGCATGAGTTTCGTGCCGGAGGATCGTCTCGGCATGGGACTGGTTGCTTCAATGGGTATGGTTGATAATATGCTGCTCAAGTCCTATTCGGAAGGGAAAGGATTGTTTGTAGACCGGAAACCGGCGAGGGAGATGGCAGAACGCCTGATCGGAGAACTGGGAATCGTGACGCCGGGCGTTGATACGCCGGTGCGTATGATGTCGGGGGGCAATGTCCAGAAGGTACTTTTGGGACGTGAGATTGAGTCGAGCCCGCAGGTGCTGATCACGGCTTACCCGGTGCGAGGGCTTGATATTAATTCTTCCTATCTGATTTACGACCTCCTGAACCAGCAGAAGAAAAAGGGCGTGGCGGTTGTCTATATCGGTGAGGATCTGGATGTGCTTCTGGAGCTTTCAGACCGGATCATGGTACTCTGCCATGGAAAGATCACGGGTATCGTGGATGCGAAGAAGCTCACGAAAGAACAGCTGGGACTGATGATGACCGGTACCGAGGCGGGCGAGCTGGGGCTGGATAAGAGTACGGCATCCGAAAAGAAGGAGGAACAGGCATGAAAGAACCGTGGATCCGCGTTGTAAAAAAGGCGGAACTTGGAAAAAGAGAAACATTGATCCTCCGTCTGGAGGCGATCGTGCTGGCTCTGGTGGCAGGCGGATTCTTTATCCTGCTGATTGGGCAGAATCCATTTGTCATTTATCAGACGATTGTAACCGGAGCGCTGCGAAGCGAGATGGCGATACAGGCGACGGTCAAAATCATGATTCCACTTTTGATTGCGTCGCTGGGCGTGACGCTGGCATTTAAAATGAAATTCTGGAACATCGGAGCCGAGGGACAGATCATTATGGGTGGTATTTTTGCCTCGTATTTTGCACTGTTCCATGCGAACTGGAATCACTGGCTGCTGGTGATCGTGATGTTTCTGGCAGGCGCGATCGGCGGAGGTCTGTGGGGACTCATTCCGGCGTGGTTTAAGACCCGGTATGATACGAACGAGACGCTGTTTACGCTGATGTTAAACTATATCGCGCTGAATGTCATCGTATTTTTGAGAGAGGGTGCATGGCGTGACCCAGGTTCCCAGGGATATGCGAAGATTGCCCGTTTCAATAAGAATGCGGCGCTCGATAAGGTGTTCGGCATCCAGTTCGGCTGGGTGATTGCGCTGATTCTTGTGGTAGTGATAGCGGTTTACTTAAATCGTTCCAAGCAGGGATATGAGATCAGTGTCGTGGGAGAGAGCCAGGAGACAGCCCGCTATGCCGGAATGAATGTAAAAAAAGTGGTTCTGCGGACGATGTTTCTGTCCGGCGCTGTCTGCGGCATCGGCGGCATGGTGCAGGCGACCGGTTCGGATGTCACGCTGACGACGGCAGTTGCCGGAGGTGTCGGATTTACGGCGATCATCGTGGCATGGCTGGCACAGTTGAATCCGCCGGTGATTCTGCTGGTTACCTTTTTGTTCAGTGTGCTGGAAAAAGGAAGCAGCGTAGTTCAGTCTTCATTCGGATTGTCCTCGGACTGCGCGGATGTGCTGCAGGGAATCATCCTGTTCTTCATTCTGGGATGTGAACTGTTTATACGGTATCAATTTGTATTTCGCGGAAAAGGAGGTACACGCGCATGAGCAGCGAGATCGTAATTAAATTTCTGGTGGCGGCTGTATTGGCGGGTACGCCTTTCCTGTTTGGCACGGTTGGCGAAATTTTGAGTGAGAAGGTCGGACACCTGAATCTGGGCGTTGAGGGCATGATGTCGATTGGCGCGTGCGCCGGATTCATGGTCGGCTATCAGACGGATAACTTTGTTGCGGCGCTGTTAGCTGCGGCGGTGGCTGGAATGCTGTCGGCATTGATTTACGGTGTTTTGACTGTCACATTTATGGCAAATCAGAACGTAACGGGATTGACACTGACGATTTTCGGCGTCGGATTAGCCAATTTTATCGGCGTCTTCATGCTGGAAAAATCAGAGAACGGCACCCTGAAACTTCCGGATGCGGTGACGGCACAGATGCGTAACATCCACATCCCGGGGCTCAGTGATATGCCGGTGGTCGGAGAATTATTATTTTCCTATAACCCGTTCGTTTATCTTGGAATCATCATCGCGATTGTGGCGAGTTTCTACTTATATAAAACACAGGTTGGTTTAAATGTGCAGGCGATCGGAGAAAATCCGGGCGCAGCAGATGCGGCAGGTATCGAAGTTACAAAGTGGAGATACATTAATATCCTGCTATCCGGTGCGATCTGCGGTATCGGCGGCGCATATTGCTCGATGATCATCAACGGCGGCGTGTGGCTGCGCGACAGCGTCGGCGGTCTTGGCTGGATTTCCGTTGCCCTCGTTATCTTCGCGGCGTGGAAGCCGATCAATGTTATTTACGGTTCCTTTATTTTCGGGGCGCTGCGCGTGCTGAAATACTATGTGCCGAAAAACACGTATGCGATTCCAACGGCATTTTTCGATGCCCTTCCGTTCATTATCACCGCATTGGTGCTGGTGATCGCGTCGATGCGTAAGAATAAAGGGGCACATATCCCGGCGCATCTGGGCGAGAATTATTTCCGGGAGGAACGGTAGGAAAATGAAGGGAAACTTATAGGATTTGTGGGAGGGCTGCAAAAAGTAGTCACATGAAATAATAAGGGAAGCCCTTGATAGGTGATGTCAGATGGCGGCTTGAGATGATAGGACGACATCAGAAATGATATAGAAATAATAGAAAAGACGGTTGTTTGTCAAAGATTTTAAAGGGATAGAACAGAAAGATCGGACGAAAACCGTCTTTTTCTGTTTGAAATGGAAGGAAAGGTTATAAAACGATGTGGCAGGTTCGGAAATTCAGAAGATAAAAGGAAGAATTTGAAAAATGAATTTCGGACATAGAAAGGCTGATGGGAGGAAAATCTATGGTTGCATCGAAACAGATTGCAGAAAATTATGTGGAGACGGGCAGAAAAAAGGCGGAACTTCCGGTGTCTCATATGCTGATACTCGGCTTTTTCGCCGGAATGTTCATCGCGCTGGCAGGCGCGGGGGCTTCGGTTGCCTCGGCAGCAATGACAAATGCCTCGGCATCGCGGATTGCTTCGGCACTCGTATTCCCGGCAGGATTGGCGCTGGTGGTCTGCACCGGGGCGGAACTTTTCACTGGGAACTGCCTGATGATGATCTCGGCGCTGCAGAAACGGATTTCCGTGGGCGGGCTGTTTAAAAATCTTCTGTTTGTCTATCTGGGAAATCTGATTGGCGCGATCTTTGTGGCGATTTTATTTGTCTACGGGCATATTCCAAGCCTGTACGGCGGCGATCTGGCGCAGGTTCTTCTGAATACAGCCGTTTCCAAGGTGACCCTGACTCTGCCGGAGATGCTGTGCCGTGCGATCCTCTGTAATGTGCTGGTTTGTATTGCAGTCTGGGCGGCGATGAGCTCCGAGCAGGTATCTGGCAAAATTCTGGCGCTTTATCCGCCGGTGGCGATTTTCATTCTCTGCGGCTTCGAGCATTGCATCGCCAATATGTTTTACATCCCGGCGGGGTTGATGATCATGGGCGAGTACGGTCTGGCAGCGGAAGGGCTGACGATCGGAACCTTTATTCTCAATAATCTGATTCCGGCTACGATCGGAAATATGATCGGCGGGATGCTGGTGATTGGAGGCGGGTACTGGCTGGTGTATCTTCGGGGAACGAAAAATCGTGAAATAAAATGAATGCGTGAAAAAATGAAATAGGGCGAAAGGGTATTTTTGTCTGGTCTCCATGTTAGGTTTGGAGTCGGGCGGAGGTGCCCTTTTTGTATTAGAATTGATGAAAAGTTTGACTTCTATTCCCAAGGAATATCTATGTTTAGCTGATTCAATTTTATCAAACAGAACAAATGTTTGCAAAGGCTTTTGGAATGTGTTATACTAAGCATAATTACAGGGAAGACTGTGACTATAATGACTATAAAATAAGTCAGCAGCGACATGATAAAACAGAGCAGAGTCAATGATAATTGAGGTACAGATATGGCGAAGCAATATATAAAGATACGAGGTGCCAATGAGCACAATCTGAAAAACATTTCCATTGATATTCCGAGAAATGAGCTGGTCGTCCTGACCGGACTTTCTGGTTCGGGTAAATCATCTCTGGCATTTGATACGATCTATGCCGAAGGGCAGCGGCGGTATATGGAGTCCCTGTCGTCCTATGCGCGTCAGTTCTTAGGTCAGATGGAAAAGCCCGATGTCGAGAGCATCGAGGGCTTGTCCCCGGCGATCTCTATCGACCAGAAATCGACGAACCGGAATCCGCGTTCGACGGTCGGCACAGTGACGGAGATCTATGATTATATGCGTCTATTGTACGCACGGATCGGTATTCCGCATTGCCCGAAGTGCGGTCGTGAGATCCGCCGTCAGACGGTCGATCAGATGGTTGACCAGATCATGGCGCTGCCGGAGCGCACGAAGATCCAGCTTCTTGCCCCGGTCGTGCGCGGGCGGAAAGGACGCCACGAGAAAGTGCTGGAGCAGGCAAAGAAGAGCGGCTATGTCCGTGTGCGGGTGGACGGCAGCTTATACGAGCTTTCCGAGGAGATCACGCTGGATAAAAATATCAAGCACAATATTGAGATTGTGGTCGATCGCCTGGTGGTCAAGCCGGGGATTGAGAAACGCCTTTCGGATTCGATTGAAACGGTCATGGGTCTCTCCAATGGTCTGATGCTGACCGATACGGCGGTGCGGGATGAAAACGGCGAAGAAAAGCACGATACCCTGACGTTCAGCCAGAATTTTTCCTGCCCGGACTGCGGTATCAGCGTGGATGAGGTCGAACCGCGCAGCTTCTCTTTCAACAACCCATTTGGTGCGTGCCCGGACTGCTTCGGTCTGGGATATAAGATGGAGTTTGACGAGGATCTGATGATTCCAGACAAGAGCCTGAGCATCAATCAGGGTGCGATCACGGCGATGGGATGGCAGTCCTGCACGGACAAAACGAGCTTTTCCGGCGCGATCTTAAATGCATTGGCAAAAGAATACGATTTCAGTCTGGATACCCCGTTTGAAGATTATCCGAAGGAGATCCATGATATTTTAATTTACGGAACCGGCGGCAAGGTTGTGAAGGTGTATTACCGTGGACAGCGTGGCGAGGGAATTTATGATATTGCCTTTGAGGGGCTGATTCAGAGCATGAACCGCAAATACCGTGAGACGTTCTCTGATTCAATGAAGGCGGAATATGAGACATTTATGCGGATCACGCCGTGTCCAGCCTGCAAGGGGCAGCGATTAAAGAAGGAATCTCTGGCAGTCACGGTTGGTGGGAAAAATATTTTCGAGGCGACCGATATGTCGATCGTCAAATTCCGCGAATTTATCGATGCGCTGGAGCTGACGCCGATGCAGCAGGCGATTGGTGCGCCGATTTTGAAAGAGATTCGGGCGAGGATCAGCTTCCTTATCAATGTCGGTCTGGAATACCTTTCCCTGTCGCGTGCGACTGGCACGTTGTCCGGCGGCGAGGCGCAGCGAATCCGCCTGGCAACCCAGATCGGCTCCGGTCTGGTCGGTGTGGCATATATTCTGGACGAGCCGAGTATCGGACTTCACCAGCGGGACAACGACAAGCTTCTGGATACCCTGAAACACCTGCGGGATCTGGGAAATTCAGTTCTGGTGGTTGAGCATGACGAGGATACGATGCGCGCGGCAGACTGTATCGTGGACATCGGTCCGGGCGCGGGCGAACACGGCGGCGAGGTCGTGGCGATCGGCACAGCGGAAGAGATCATGAAAAATGAAAAATCGATCACCGGCGCATATTTGAGCGGGCGCATTCAGATTCCGGTGCCGTCCGAGCGGAGAAAACCGGCCGGCTGGCTGACGGTGAAAGGCGCAGCAGAAAATAATCTTAAAAATATCGACGTCAAATTCCCGCTGGGCGTGATGACCTGCGTCACCGGCGTTTCCGGTTCGGGAAAGAGCTCACTTGTCAATGAGATTCTTTATAAAGCGCTGGCAAAGAAGCTGAACCGAGCACACACGATTCCGGGAAAACATAAATCCATCGAGGGCGTCGAGCAGCTCGATAAGATTATCGCGATCGACCAGTCTCCGATCGGGCGGACGCCGCGTTCCAATCCGGCAACCTATACGGGGGCATTTGATCTGATCCGGGATCTGTTTGCGGCATCTACGGATGCCAAGGCAAAAGGCTACAATAAAGGACGTTTCAGCTTCAATAAAAAAGGCGGGCGCTGTGAGGCGTGCTCCGGCGACGGTATCATCAAGATCGAGATGCATTTCCTGCCGGATATCTATGTGCCGTGTGAGGTCTGCGGCGGCAAGCGCTATAACCGGGAAACGCTGGAGGTCAAATATAAAGGGAAAAGCATCTATGATGTCCTCAATATGACGGTCGAGGAGGCGATGAAATTCTTCGAAAATGTGCCGTCCATACACCGGAAGATTGCGACACTCTACGATGTAGGACTTTCCTATATCCGACTGGGACAGCCGTCCACCGAGCTGTCCGGCGGTGAGGCACAGCGAATCAAGCTGGCGACGGAGCTGAGCAAGCGTGGAACCGGCAAGACGATCTATATTCTGGACGAACCGACTACGGGACTTCATTTTGCCGATGTACACCGTCTGATTGAGATATTAAGACGTTTGTCGGATGGTGGAAATACCGTGGTTGTCATTGAGCATAACCTGGATGTCATCAAAACTGCTGACTACCTGATCGACATCGGACCGGAAGGCGGCGAGGGCGGCGGAACCGTGATTGCGAAAGGAACACCGGAAGAGGTGGCAGCGACGCCGGGATCGTATACGGGGAAGTATGTGAAGAAATATTTAAATGTTTAGGACAGTAAGCGGGAATCCTCGGCAATTCAATTACCGAGATGAAAGCGCAGGGGGTGCATATCTGCACAATGCAAATAGTATAATAATTCTCATCCTTTGCTCTCAGTTGAGAAGCCCCACCTCTTTAGGTGGCGAGTAATAACAAATTTGTCTCAGTGGGAGTTAGGTCTCCGATTGAGATAAACGCTCCGCGAGGATGCGCAGTGATTCTGCATAGAATATGCATTTTACTTGCGGATAGGAATTTTCTGCACTGAAAATTCCGTACGATATCATACTGGTAGCGGATTTTGCCGATGCTTCGCTGACCAGAATCACGCGCCAAGTCTCACGGATGTTCGACTTGAATTGAATCGAAAAGCATTTTTCTGGAAAAAGTGCCTGAAAATACCGTAAAAATGGCTTGTCTTTAATTGTCGGGTATTTTATAATAAAAGTTACAGGAATTGACAGGAAGAGAACGTGGTATAGCTGCTGAACAGATTGCGACCGGTTATTTTTCGATTGGCGGCGATGGGGCTGGAACGGAATGATTACCTGCGGCAGCAGTATGACTGTTACAGTTCACATGTTGTGCAAGCGTGTGACCATAAATCCTGGAAGTTGATTCGAAGCTACAAGTTGATGAAGTACGGATCGCAGCATAAAATTATAGGAGGAATACTCGTGGAGAAAGAGATGATCATTGTACTGGACTTTGGCGGACAGTACAATCAGTTGATTGCCAGAAGAGTAAGAGAGTGTAACGTATATTGTGAGGTTCATCCTTACACCCTGCCGCTGGAAAAAATCAAAGAGATGAACCCGAAGGGTATCATTTTCACCGGCGGACCGAACAGTGTATACAAGGAGGAATCTCCGAGATGTTCAAAGGAAATCTTTGATCTGGGAATCCCGGTACTGGGTATCTGCTATGGCGCACAGCTGATGTCCTACCTGTTAGGCGGCGAGGTTGCCACAGCACCGGTCAGTGAATACGGAAAGACTGAGGTAGAGGTAGACACAACATCTAAGCTGTATGAGGGTGTATCCCCGAAGACCATATGCTGGATGAGCCATACCGACTATATTTCCAAGATGCCGGAAGGTTTCCGTGTGACAGCCCATACTCCGGTCTGCCCGATTGCAGGTATGGAAAATGAAGAAAAAGGCTGGTACGGCATTCAGGCACATCCGGAGGTACTTCATACACAGGAAGGCTCCAAGATGCTGCATAACTTCGTATACAGTGTCTGCCATTGTGCAGGTGACTGGAAGATGGATGCGTTCGTAGAGAAATCCATCGAAGAAATCCGTAAAAAAGTAGGAAATGGTCGTGCCCTTCTGGCTCTGTCCGGCGGTGTAGACTCTTCCGTAGCAGGCGTCCTGATGGCGAAAGCGATCGGCGACCAGCTGACCTGCGTATTCGTCGATCACGGTCTGCTTCGTAAAAACGAGGGTGACGAGGTAGAGGCAGTATTTGGTCCGAACGGTCCGTACAAGCTGAACTTCATCCGTGTCAATGCACAGCAGCGTTTCTACGACAAGCTGGCAGGTGTAACCGATCCGGAGCGCAAGCGTAAGATCATCGGCGAAGAGTTCATCCGCGTATTTGAGGAAGAAGCAAAGAAGATTGGCAAAGTAGATTACTTCGTACAGGGTACGATTTACCCGGATGTAATTGAGTCCGGTCTTGGAAAATCCGCTGTTATCAAGTCCCACCACAACGTAGGCGGACTTCCGGAACACGTAGATTTCAAGGAGATCATCGAGCCGCTGCGTATGCTGTTTAAAGATGAGGTCCGCCGCGCCGGTCTGGAGCTTGGTATTCCGGAAAATCTGGTATACCGTCAGCCGTTCCCGGGTCCGGGACTTGGCGTTCGTATCATCGGTGAGGTAACCGCAGAGAAGGTACGCATCGTACAGGATGCAGACGCTATCTACCGCGAGGAGATCGCAAAAGCAGGTATCGACCGCACACTCGGTCAGTACTTTGCAGCCCTGACCAATATGCGTTCCGTAGGCTGCATGGGCGATGTCAGAACCTATGACTATGCCATCGCACTTCGTGCCGTCCTCACATCCGACTTCATGACCGCAGAATCCGCAGAACTTCCGTGGGAAGTACTTGGAAAAGTCACAAGCCGAATTGTCAATGAGGTAAAAGGTGTAAACCGCGTACTGTATGATTGTACGGGGAAACCGCCGGCTACGATTGAGTTTGAGTGATGAAATGGACTTGGAAAAACCTTTATTTATGAGGGTTGCAAGCAAAATTGTTTAAGTGTTGGCAACGATTTGGCAACATTTAGAGTATCACTCACTGAATAATAGAATACTTCAATAACAGAAAAACCTTGCTGATTTTCAGATATGGAAACTGAACATCGGCAAGGTCTTTTTATGCTTATTTCTGCTTTTTCTTTTTAGACGCTTTCTTTTCTTCTTTCTCGATTTTCTGAAATTCTTTGACAAGCATATCACTGACCGCCTGCGAGGGAACACTCACCCAATGCCCTGAGGTGTCAAGTTCGGGGTACTTGTATCGCCACTGGTCGTATTCTTCTCTGCTTATCTCGCCCCGTTCCAGCATGGCAGATTGTTCCTGCCATGCGTGGAACATTTTGAACATGGAGGAATAGGTGGAATAGTCGGACTTGTCAAGGCGCAGGCAGATTTCCCCGTCAATCTCTCCGATTTTCAGTCCGTACATATCTTCCAGTGCAAAGAGCGTGTGCATAAGCCCGATATAGCTGTCAATCTCCGGGACTGTGATTGCTCGTGGGCTGACATCAAAGATATGTGCCATTTCTTTTACAAGGTCTTGCTTCGGCGTTCTGGCTTCTGATTCGTACTGCGCCATACGGACATCAGAGGTCTTTCCGAGAAAACCGAGGATTTCGCCTAACTGCTTCTGCGTCATGCCTTTCCGATTACGGAAAAAGCGGATTCGTTTGCCGATTGCCATAATAAAACCTCCGTTGTAGTTATAGTGATACAACCATTCTTGACTTAAACATTTCTGTTGAAGTTAGTATAACATGGTGCAATAGGAATAGCAAGAGAAACTTAAATAAAAAAAGTTAATATTTTTCTGCAAACCACTTGACTTAACGGAATTTATTTAGTATTATGGATACAAATTAAACAAAAACAGTTAAATAAAGAAAGGGTAGGATAACTGAATGGCAGAAAAATCATTTATGACTGTGGAGGAAGTGGCGGCGGAATTGCGGGTGTCAAAGTCAAAAGCTTACCAGATTGTGCGAGAACTGAACGCAGAATTGCAGAAACAGGGCTATCTGACGGTGGCTGGTCGTGTAAACGCTACATTTTTTCATAAAAAGGTCTGTTACAGCGATTAAGAGGAAAGGAGATGATTTGAATGGCTGTATACAAAGACAATGCTACAGGAATGTGGCGGGTAATCTATCGTTTTACGAACTGGAAAGGGGAGCGGAAGCAGACCCAGAAACGGGGATTTGCTACGAAGCGGGAAGCACAGGCGTGGGAGCATGAAGCCATGCTGAAACAGGGCGCAAAGCTGGATATGACGTTTGCCAGCTTCTTTGAGGTTTACGAAGCCGACAAGAAACAACGTGTCAAGGAAAGCACATGGGAATCCAAAAGCCATGTAATCCGCACAAAGATTTTACCATATTTTGGGAATCGGAAGATAGCGGAGATTGAAGCAAAGGACATTATCGCATGGCAGAATGAACTCATGGCATATCGGGACGAGAAAGGGAAGCCTTATTCGGCAGATTATCTGAAAACCATACACGCCCAGCTTACGGCGATTTTCAACCATGCTGTGAACTTCTATAACCTGCCCTACAACCCGGCAAGGCGGGCTGGAACAATGGGAAATGAGGTTCCGAAAGAAATGGACTTCTGGACGAAAGAGGAATATCTGAAATTCTCCGAAGCCATGATGGATAAGCCCCGTTCCTATTATGCCTTTGAAATGCTTTACTGGTGTGGAATCCGCTCCGGCGAACTGCTGGCGCTCACTCCGGCTGATTTTGACTTTCAGAAGCAGACGGTCACAATCAGCAAGACATTTCACCGATCTAAAGGGAGGGACATTATCACAAGCCCGAAAACGAAAAAAAGTAACCGTACAATCAAAATGCCACTATTTCTCTGTGAGGAAATGCAGGAATATATCAAAATGCTTTACGATATTCAGCCGGACGAGCGGCTGTTTACGGTCACAAAATCCTATCTCAATCATGAAATGGAACGAGGGGCGAAGCAGGCGGGCGTAAAAAAGATTCGCGTTCACGACATCCGGCATAGCGCGGTTTCCCTGTTAATCGACATGGGATTTTCAGTGCTGGCGATTGGGGAGCGCATGGGGCATGAAGCGGAGAAAATCACTTACCGCTATGCCCATTTATTCCCTACGGTGCAGACGGAAATGGCAGAAAAATTGGAAATGGAGCGTAGACATAAGGAGGACGCAAATGGAAAGAACTCTTGATTACAAAGGGCGGTGGCGCAATCATACAGTAGCGTTTCGGGTATCGGACGAAGAAGCGAAGCTGCTTAACGATTTGGTGGCACTGTCGGGATTGACGAAGCAGGACTACATCACAAGGCGGCTGCTGTGCCGGGACGTGGTAGTACAGGGCAATCCGAGGGTGTATAAGGCACTGAAAAATCAAATGGCGGCTATCTACGAGGAATTGAAGCGGTTGGAAGCATTAAGCCCGGACAATGACGAACTGCTCTACACGTTACAGGTAATCGCAATCACATTAGACGGTCTGAAAGGAGAAGATGAATGACAGAAACAAAGAAAACGACTGCTCCCGTATTATCTGTTGGCGCAGATAGGGAACAGCCGAATACAAAAAACCACAATGAAATTATAGCAAATGAAACAGCACAAATCAATCTGCAAGCCGCAAATATCCCGGAGAAATCCGGGAGCGGCGGGCTTCAAACCGTTTCCATGACGGAACTGTATGATACCGTCTATCCGCCGAGAACGCCGGTTGTGGACGGGTTTCTCTATGGCGGCACTTATCTTTTTGTAGGTGCGCCGAAAGTTGGAAAATCGTTCTTTATGGGGCAGCTTGCCTACCATGTGGCAATGGGGCTTCCGCTGTGGGATTATCCCGTCCGAAAGGGGACGGTGCTGTATCTGGCACTGGAAGATGATTACGCAAGGCTTCAGCGGCGGCTCTCCAGTATGTTCGGTGTGGAATGTGCGGATAACCTGTACTTTGCGACACAGGCAAAAACCTTGAATGAGGGCTTAGACAGGCAATTAGAGGAATTTCTGAAAGCGCATACGGACGCAAGGCTGATTATCATTGACACGCTCCAGAAAGTGCGTGAAGTCGGCGGGGACAGGTACAGTTATTCCAGTGATTACGAGATTGTGACAAAGTTAAAATCGTTCAGCGATAAATATGGTATCTGCCTGCTGGTGGTTCATCACACACGCAAGTTGGAATCCGAGGACAGCTTTGATATGATTTCCGGCACAAACGGGCTACTTGGAGCGGCAGACGGGGCGTTTATCATGCACAAGAAAAAGCGCACTGACAACGAGGCGGTCATGGATATAGTGGGGCGTGACCAGCCGGATCAGGAGCTGACCATAGAGTTTGACCGGGAGCGCTGCGTCTGGAAATTCAAAAAGGCGGAAACGGAACTGTGGAAACAGCCGCCGAATCCTCTACTGGAAGCAATCAACAATTTTCTGACAGAAGATAAGCCGGAATGGGAGGGGACGGCAACAGAACTTGTGAGCCAGTTGCCGGATATGCAGATACAGGCAAACGTGCTTTCCAGAAAGCTGAATGTAGTCAACAGCCAGTTGCTTAATGACTATGGAATTTTCTACGACAATAAGCGGGGGCATGAAAGGAAGATTACTCTGAAACGGCTTGAGCCGAGAGAGTAAAAGCGACGATATGCGTCGGTTGCGACGGTATTTTTTACAGCGGGCTGGTATAGAAAATATCGACGCTATCGACGCAAACCGACGCAGAAAGGATTTTTTATGAAGAACGTGCAAATTTCTTTTGAATTGTTTGTATCTCTGCTCCGCTATCATCTAATGGAAGAAGATGATTGTCTGAATGAAATCCGGCAGGGGTTGGAACAGAAATTGGATTCTCTGGTTCGCCATGAATTATATGCGAAATATAAGACTGCGCCCACACAGGAAGAACGGGAAAAAGCCAGACAGGAATATCTGGAAAAACGTGGAGTGCCGGATAGCTTCCGCTGGTAGTTTTCCTTTGATGATAACAGACAGGAGCGTGTCACGCTCCTGTGGATAGCAGACAACGAGAAAGGCAGAAAGCGGCTGGAAGCCGCCCCGTCCGTAGGACGGAAAAGCCCTCGGCAGAGCGCAAAGGCAGCTTTTGATGGACGGAACGGCTGTCAAAAGTGCTTTTGCGTTACTTTCGGCGAAAGTAACAAAGCCTATGCGCCGTATCCGGCGCTGATTACCCGAACAGGGAGAAAGGATATTGATTGAAGCGAACAATCAGCTTTATGACAGGGAAAGGCTCTGTCAACCATAACAGCAGAAAATTTCATGCAAAGAATACTGACCCGGAGAGAAGCTGTCTGAACGTGGAATACTGCAACGAAAATGTTAAGGACGTATATCACGAATTGTTTGATGAAGCACTCGCCCGGTACAATGAGAAACAGACCAGAAGTGACCGCCGGATTGACGATTATTATGAGAAAATCTGTTCCGGCAAGCAGGAAAAATCATTCCATGAGATTATCCTGCAAATCGGGGATAAGGACAACATGGGAGCGAAAACGGAGAACGGACAGCTTGCGGCAAAGGTGCTGGATAAATATATGCAGGACTTTCAGCGGCGAAATCCTACGTTGAGGGTGTTCAGTGCCTATCTTCATATGGACGAAGCAACGCCCCACTTGCATATAGATTTTGTACCGTATACGACAGGAAGCAAGCGGGGACTTGATACAAGAGTTTCTTTGAAACAGGCGTTATCTGCTCTCGGATTTAAAGGCGGCACAAGACGGGAAACGGAATTAAATCAGTGGGTGGCTTATGAGAAAGAACAGCTTGCCGCTGTCATGCTGGAACATGGGATTGAGTGGGAGAAGAAAGGCACACATGAAAAGCATTTATCTGTCTTGGATTTTGAAAAAAAGGAGCGGGCAAAGGAAGTTGCAGAACTGGAAGCGAAAAAAGCGGAATTGCAGGAAGAAAACGCTACTTTTCAAGAAATCAACGAAGATTTGCATGAACAGTTGTTACAGGTTGATGATGAGATTCGTTCCTTACAGGAAGATTTGCAGGAGTCCCGGCAGGAAGCAGAGAAAGCGCAGAAACAGGCGGACAAATACCAGAAGCGCATGAATGAACTTGCTCCTATGGTAAAGAACATGGAGAAGCTGGCGGCAGACTTTTCCGCAGATCCGGAGCAGACGCTTCCAGAAGCGGCGGTTATGGAATCTGCAAAGTCGTATCGGGAGAAGAAAGCAAAACCGCTGGTAAAGAAAATTGTACAAGTTATGCGCTCCGTTTATTCGGCGTATCTGGATATTTCAAATAAGTTTGCAAAGCTACAAGCGGCATATAACAGGGAACGGAGCGGAAACGAGCGACTGACAAGCAGGCTGGAAGAAGCCTTGGAGGAAAATCGGGAACTACGGATAGTGGCGGTGGATTTTGGACGTGTAAAGGCAGTGCTCGGCTCTGAACAGGTAAACGCTGTGATTAACCGGGCAAAGCAACAGGAACAGATAGAAGCCGAGCAGAAACGGGCGGCAAGGAGAAAACACAATCGGGATGCCCGCTGACAGGCGGAGGGCTGCTTAAAGCCCTCTTAGCTGCCATGAAGCGAATCCCCGCCAGTTAGTCAAGAGCGGCGTAGCCGTTCAGTTTACTCTTGATTGGCTGGTGGGGATTTGCTATTTGTTTTTAAAATTACATGGATAATTGAGCGGGTATCTGGTAAAATGACCTTGCAGTATAAGAAAATTTAATTAGACAATCGTGTCTAATGGCGAAAATAGGCATTTCTCGCTTTGTGTCGTGTTTTGCTGTAGACATTTATGGTAATGTGCAAGTGAAAGGAGGGGAAAGGAATGGATACGAAAAAGATAGGAGAATTTTTAAAGGTGCTTCGTAAAGAACGAGGATTAACACAAGAGCAGCTTGCAGAAATTCTTCTTGTATCGGGAAGAACGATCTCTCGGTGGGAAACAGGAACCAATATGCCAGATTTAAGTATCCTTATCAAAATGGCAGAGTTCTATAATGTAGAAGTGAAAGAAATTTTGGATGGAGAAAGGAAAAGCGAGAATATGGATAAAGAATTGAAAGAAACATTATCTAAAGTGGCAGACTATAACAAACTAGAAAAAGAGAGGGTAACAAAAGCCGGAAATATTGCATTTGCTCTAACCTTTGCTATTTGTGCGGCTGTGATAATCATTCAGCTTCTCATGGTGGGAGAATTGGCGATTGTGGCAGGAGAAACTGCTGTTTTACTTGTTGGTGGAGCGGCTTATATTGGAGTGATGACCTATAATGGAGTTTGGGAGACTGGTTCCAGATTCAAAAGTACGCCATTTACAGATGCGTTGATAGCTGTGATATGTGCAGGAGTATTTGCGGTGGCATTGGTTATTTGTTATATCAGATTAGGCGCAACAACGTCTCAAGCGGTTCATAGCGCACTTATATTTTTTGTAGGAATTGCCATAGTTGGTTTTGGGGTATTGAGAATACTGGCTTGTTTCAATCATAAAAGAAGAGAAAAAAGTATGTCGGACAATGAGACTGTACTGGTTAAAGAGCAACAGCCTGTAAATGTATTTATAGCGGACGGAAATATGCAGGCGGAAATGATAATAAGTACATTGAAAGATAACGGTATTATGGCATACGGACAGGATTTAGGAGATGCCGGATTTGCGTCTGTACGTTATGGCATGGGCAGAGGTGTTGATGATAGGATTGCAATTATTGTACCCAGTGATAAAGCGGATAATGCAAAGCAAGTGATAAAGGAAATGGGGCTGGAGCAGAATGTTACGCATTAGGCGTTCTGAAAGACTTATTTTTCAAGGGATTTTAGAGATGATAAAAGGTGCTGCGATACTTTAATCTAAATCTCCGAAAATGGGTTTCTATTGCGTAACTTTTCAAAAATAGGTTGTTAATCTGCGAGGATTTGCTATAATAAAGGCGTGGCAACATTTTGGCAACAGAAAATCAGCAAGCCAGAATAATTGATGTAATTGAAGTAAAAAACGGCGTGTATTTGCATAAAACTTAAACAAATATAGTTAATGATAGCAAAGGACACGCCGAGTCTGTATAATGCGGTAAATCATTCACATTATACGGATGCAAAAGAGTTGGAGATCGTGACGCTGGAAAATGCAGTTTATATGAATATGAAAAATGACCAGGCATTTTTGCTGGATATGCAGTTGAATTTGTATGAACATCAGTCAACTTGGAATCCGAATATGCCGCTGCGTTTTCTGATTTATGTGACGAAAGAATACCAGATGCTCATTCGGAATCAAACGCTGTATGCGTCAACGCTGGTAGAATTGCCGACCCCACACTTTGTTGTATTTTACAATGGAGAAGAGGAGCGGGAAGCGGAAAGTGTTCTGAAACTGTCATATTCATTCTGCCAGAAGGCGGATGAACCAGAGCTGGAATTGATAGTGAAGGTATTGAATATTAATCTGGATAAAAAACAGAGGATTTTGGAAACTTGCTGCCTGTTGAAAGAGTATATGCTTCTGGTTGACAAGATTCGTAAATATGCGGCAGAGTATAAGGACATAAACCGGGCGGCAGAGCAGGCTGTGACGGAATGTATTGAGGAAAATATACTGGCTGATTTCCTGAGAAAGAATCGAACGGAGGCGATAGAGGTGTGTATTTTCGAATATGATGAGAAACGGGAAAAGGAATTGATTCGGAAGGCAGAGTATGCGGAAGGTAAGAAGGAAGGATTAAAGGAAGGTCAGAAGCAGGGTGAAGAACGGGTGTTTGGAATTTATAGATTATATCGAGATAAATATACAGAAAACCAGATTGCAGAACAGATGAAGATAGATGTGGATGAAGTTAGGAATATTTTGGAAAAGTTTAAGGAATAGGTGCGGCGGTTGGTTATACATACGCAGATCTGCTTATATCCATATCGTGTTTACATACCGGGCACTGGTAGCAGCGGTGTGCGAGTGGAGTGGAATGTGCATGGCAAAAATGGAATTTGTGTTTTATGGATAACAGTGTGCTAAAATTTTAGGAGCAGATAGAACGCGAAAAAGAGCTTTAAACGAAATAAGGATGGAATAAATCACCCCCCAAAAGTGAATTCTTCCATCCCTTTTCTTTACTCTTTTACAATCCGAAACTCCCTCCATTTTCCACTCCGGTAGCGCATCACAACTACGAAGCAGGCGATCAGCCATGCGGGCGGCATGCTCACATAGTAGCAGCGGAAGCCAACCGGGGTGAGCGCCAGCAGGAAGGAGAGCGCGAGGCGGATGCCCAGGTTGATGAAGCCGGAAGCTGCCGGGATCTTGACATCGCCTGCACCCTGCAGAAAACCGCAGGTGATGTTGGTGATCGTGCTGGTCCAGATGAAGAACATCAGGATGTCGAGATGTTCCTTTGCGCGCCGCAGGGACTCTCCGGTGATGTTGAAGATCTGGAGAAGCGGCCGGTCAAAAAGCAGAACTACGATACTGATGGAGATACTGATCAGGACGCCCATCAGGATGGTGGTGCGGTAGCCGCGGCGGGCACGGTCCAGTTTTTCAGCGCCGATATTCTGTCCGGCGAAGCTGGAAATGGCGACGTTAAAGCTCTGGGACGGGATGTGCGCGAGCTGTTCGACCTTCAGCATGGCAGCGTAGCCCTCGATGCTGGGAGCGCCGAAGGAGTTGATGAGACGCTGCAGGATGAGGAAACCGATCGAATTGACGCCCGTCTGCAGCATGATCGGAATACTCAGGCGCATCAGCAGCGCTCCCTGTCCCTTCCAGGCGTAGAGATAATGCCGTTTCGGCAGCAGATCCGGGAAAATGTGACGCAGATACAGGAAACTGGCGATGGCGGAACCTGCCTGTGCGATCACGGTCGCGGCAGCCGCGCCGGAGACACCCATATGAAAGACGGAGATAAACAAACAGTCCAGCACGATGTTCAGGGCGGCGGAGATCATCAGGAAAATGAGTGCGCCGCGCGAATCCCCGTGTGCCCGCAGGATGCCGTAGGTGACATTGTAGAGCAGCTGGAAAATAATTCCGCCGCTGTAGATCAGAAAGTATGCCATACTGTCGAAACGCATTTCTTCCGGTGCCTGCAAAAAGCCGAAAATAACTGGACGGGCTGCCAGAAAGCAGGCGGCAGTTAAAAATATACTTGCGATCACGGCGATCAGATAGGAGACGGAGATGGATTCCTGTATATCCGTCTCTTTTTTGGCACCGAAATACTGGGCGACTGCGATGTTGACGCCGGCACCGATGGAGGTGCAGATGGCGGTCAGAAGCCAGGTCATGGAGCTGGTCAGTCCGACGGCTCCAAGGGCGGTCGCGCTGATGAGGTTTCCGACGATCACGCTGTCAGCGAGGTTGTACAAAACCTGCAGCAGGTTTGCCCCCATGATGGGCAGGGAAAAGAGCAGGATGGAGGACCATTCCCGCCCTTCGGTCATATCTTTTTTCATATGTATAAAACTCCTTTGATACAGCTAAAATCATGAGTTTAGTGTAGCATAGGGAATGGAAAAAGTAAAGAGAACGGAAAGTAGGATATGACCATCATGCAAGACACTTTTTGGACTGAAAGTGCTGTAAGATAATCTGATGGCAGCAGAAATTTGTCGTGGGTTCAATGGGGCGCAATGGTAAGATGTAGGCTGTGACTGTAGAATGTAGGCAGGCGGGAATATTTATTTCGTAAGAAAATTGGAAGATTTAGAATACAGGAAGCGCTTGTCAAGTGGAAAGAGGAGGATCTATAATAGAATAGGTTTAACAAATATTAAGAAAAAGAGATGAGGAAATCTTGAATCACAACATGGAAATGACGGAGAAAACGACGGGAAGCGGGGCAGCACGGTGGAGCTTTTATCTGATGGGGCTTCTGATTCTGGCGATGGGGCTTACGCTCAATACGAAAGCTGGACTCGGAGTGTCGCCGATTATTTCACTTTCGTATGCGGCATCCGTGATCTGGAACCGGAATTTTGGTGATATGACCTTTGTCCTGTATGGTATCTTTGTCTTGATTCAGGCGGCGATTCATCTGCGGGAGAAAGGAAAAGCCGGACGCAGCCTGCTTATGAAAGATGCGCTGCAGTTTCCATTGAGTATTGTATTTACAAGATTTCTGAATGTATTTTCAGTGTGCATACCGTCGTTAGAAGAATGCGGATCGGAGGCGTCTGGACTTTTAGGACGCCTGGGAGTGCTGATGCTTGCCCTGATTTTTACAGGCATCGGCGCGGCGATGTCCCTGTCAATGCGGCTGGTGCCAAATCCGGGCGATGGTCTGGTGCAGGTGCTTGCAGACACCTTTGGAATCGGCACGGGTCTGATGAAGAACTGTGTGGATGCGTTTTGCATTGTTCTGTCACTGATTATGGGACTTTTGTTTGCGGGAAAACCGGTGGGAATCGGCATTGGAACGGTCTGTGCTGTCATGCTGGTGGGGCGCGTGATTGCGCTGTTTCATCATATTTTTGGAAAGGCGATGCTGCAGGCGGCTGGACTGGAAAGTGGCAGGAACTGACAGAGAGTGTGGAAAAAGGGTGTGCGAAAGATAAAAGCAGCCGATTTTTGAGTAAAATTCAGATACATAAAATAATAGGAGATAAATAAGATGAAATTGAGAATGAAGCGGAAAGCAATGGTAATATTGGCAGCAGGCATGTTGATGAGTGCGGCAGCTCCGGCGGCTGCGATGGCAGCGGAGAAAGCGACAGGGCCGGCGCTTACGGCAAGCTACAACGGGGATGTAAATACACTGGAGGCGGCGAAGGATGCAACGCAGCTGATTGTGGTGATTGGAAACCGCCAGGATCCGGCGAAGAGCCGTCTGGACTGGTATAAACGCGATGCAGATGGAAAACTGGTGCAGGTGATGTCGAAAGAAGCGGTCAGCGGCATGAACGGTATCACGATGCAGAAGCAGGAGGGCGATAAGAAGACGCCGGCGGGTGTGTACCGCTTTACGATGGCATTTGGCCTGAAGGCAAATCCGGGAACGATTCTGCCGTATCACCAGATCGTGGACGGCGATTATTATGTGGATGACGGAAACAGCCAGTATTATAACAAGCTGGCAAATACGAAGCAGGTACAGAAGGACTGGAATTCGGCGGAGGATCTGATGGCGCAGGCGCCGCAGTATAATTATGGCCTGGTGCTGGATTATAATCCGGAGTGTACACCGGGAAAGGGATCGGCGATCTTTCTGCATTGCCCGAAGAGCTGGAATAATACGGGAACTTCCGGGTGTATCAGTATTCCGGAGGAAGATATGAAACAGGTTGTGTGCCAGGTGGATGCCGGGACGAAGATTGTGGTGGTGCAGGATGAAGCGGATCTTGCAAACTATTAGAATAAAATAGGATCCGATCTCATTTGGAGATTTTTATTTGGAAGCAGATAGGAATCTCCAGATGAGATTTTTTTGTATCTGTTTTGCAAGAACACCGGGTTCTGTCTGCCGGATAGCGGCGGTTTCGAGAAGTGTGTGGGTGAGTGCATCTTCTACGTTTTTTGTGTTTTCACGTGCATCGGCTAATTGGCTGTTTTTAGGCGCTTCCGGCGCTTCGTATGCCCATTTGACGGCTCCCATCCCATCTGTCTCGATGAGAATGCGGTTCTGCGGGACGCGGTCAGCGAGAGTGCGGACGGGTGGGTTCCAGAGGACGTCTGGTCCGATGGAGAAATAGCAGCCGAGCGCGAGATATTGATCCAGATATTCTTCGCAGGAATACCAGTGGACGAGGTAGGTGTTTGGGTATTCTGGGAGAATGGAAGCGATCCGGTCTTCTTCGCCTTTGGTGTGGAGAATGACCGGCTTTTTCATTTGGCAGGCGATGGCGAGCTGGGCGCGGAAGACTTCTTCCTGGCGGTCAAGCGGGACATCACACCAGACACTGTCCATGCCGATTTCCCCGATAACCGGGCAGGCGGTGAGGTAGGGCAGCATATCATTTACGAAATATGATGCCGCCTGCCACGGATGCAGCCCGGCGGTGGGGAGAAGGTAAGGTTTGGCAGTTTTTAAAAGTGCTTCGGCTTCGGGCGGTGTGGAAGCGCAGACGAGGCTTAAAATCTGTTTTTTCTGACGTTCGCTCCGTTCGGAGTCACTTCCCAGATGTGTATGGGCATCGATGAGTGGATAATGGGATGGCATGATGAAAATAACCTCCAAAGTTGTCTTATATAAAATGCTTTATTAAAATCCTTTAATTTTCTGAGAAATGGTCTTCCGCAGCTCGCCCTGCTCATACAGCCAGTTCCGATCCCGTTTCTTTTCATCAATCCGGATCTCACTGACGATCCCAGCCGGTGCCGGATTCAGGATAAGAATGCGGTCAGATAGATAAATCGCTTCGTCCATATCGTGTGTAACGAGAAGAACGGTGCGGTTTAACCGCGCGCGCATCGCCAGAAGCCAGTCCTGCATTTCGCTGCGAGTGATGACATCGAGGGCGCCAAACGGCTCGTCGAGAAGCAGGATATCCGCCTGACAGAGAGCGGTGCGTAAAAATGCCGCACGCTGCCGCATTCCACCGGAGAGAGCGGAAGGATAGCTGTTTTCATAGCCAGTCAGTCCGAACGCAGGAAAGTTTTTCAGCGCCTCTTCACGGGCACGTGCCAGCGAACCGTGGATTTCCCCATAGAGGCAGACGTTGTCCAGAATCGTTTTCCACGGGAAGAGAAGGTCATTCTGCGGCATATAGGCGAAATGACCGGTTATGCCGTGGATTTCGTTTCCATCGGCGCGGATACTTCCGTCAGATGGCGTCAGGACGCCGGTTAAAAGTTTTAAAATGGTGGATTTGCCACAGCCGGACGGTCCGAGCAGGCTGACAAATTCGCCCTCTGCCACGGAAAAACTTAAATCGTGCAGGATTTCCTGTGTCCCATAGGAAAAGGAAAGGTTTTGAAGTTCTAGTTTCATAGAAATACCTCATAGTTCAAATAATCCAATAAAACGGTACGCCCGGAACCATGCCTGTCCGTGTTTGGGGCAGAATGGGCGGGCGCACGTGAATTGTGTTAATTGTTTTGCGGAAGAAATACAATCATTCCGGTTTTTGATGATTCTATTTATTTCTCCGGAAGAAATTCATTGGTGTAGCAGTCAGCTGCCGGGATTGCCTTGTCGATCACACCGTATTCTACCATGAAATCGGTGTAGTTATCCCAAACCTCATCCTTCATGACACCCCACTGGTCAGTATCTTCCATGTACTTGTCAGCCAGATATTCCTGGGATTTCTGAAGCAGTTCAGGGGAAGAATCCGGAGTATATTTGAGCAGGATCTCAGCGCTCTCATCCGGGTTTTCGATCGCATATTCATAGCCTTTTTCGGTGGCTGCGAGGAATTTTTCAACCATTTCCGGTTTGTTTTCGAGAGTATCATTGTTGGCAATGATGACCGGAGTATAGTAGTCGAGGCGGCTGTCAAGGTCGCGGACCGGCATATAGTGGATCGGAAAATCCGCCAGTTCACACTTGATATTATCCCAGCCTTCGAAGAACCACATCACATCGACTTTGTCCTTGAGTGCCTCAAAACCGGAACCGTCGGAGATAACCATGTTGAGCTTGGAGAAATCAGCGCCGTCCTGGGTCATAACGGCTTTCAGAACTGCCTCTTCACCCGGTCCGCCCCAGCCTGCGTAGGTCTTGCCCTCGAAATCCTTCGGGGAGTTGATGCCCTTGCCCTCATAGGTTGCAAAGCCGGAGGTATTGTGCTGGAGAATGGCTGCGATCGCCTTAATAGGAAGCGGATCGGCGGAAGTCAGGGCGATGGTGACGTCCTCCTGATAGCTGATGCCGAAATCGCCTTTTCCAACGGCAACGAGTGTCGCGGTTGCGCCCTCGGTCGGCTCTACGATGGAGACATTTAAACCAGCGTCTTTATAATAGCCCTGATCCAGTGCGACATACATACCTGTGTGGTTGGTGTTGGCAACGTAGTCCAGAATGACGGTAACATCTTCGAGATCCTTGGTATCATCGTCAGAGGCGGTATTATCAGCACTCTGGGCTGCATCGGATGCCTCGGTGTTGTCGGCAGCCTCGCTGGAAGCAGTGGAAGATGCGCCGGAGCAGCCAGCCAGAGAGCCAGCGGCGAGGCAGGCAGCGGTAAACAGTGCAGCAACAGATTTCTTTTTCATCATAAGTCCTCCTAAAAAATATAACTATTTGGCAGATTCACGCATGATTGCAGGAATCGTGCAAAAACCTAAGTTTTAATTTGCGTCATTTTTCAAATAAGGAAGTGCAAAATGCTGATAAATCCGGATGAGTCCATTCATGCACAGGCTCAGGATAATAATAATCAGAACGCAGGCGAAGACGCGATCCAGCATATAGCCATTTTTGACGCGTAGCAGATAATAGCCGAGTCCTTCCTGGGCACCGATCCATTCGCCGACAACGGCACCGCTGATGCTGTATGTCGCGGAAACCTTGAGACCGGATAAAAGCGCCGGAATCGCCGCCGGGATTTTGACTAACCGGTAGGCGGATAAACGGCTTGCCCCGTAAGAACGGACGAGATGAACGTATTCCTCATCGACCTGTGCCAGACCGTCGGAAAAGCTGACGGCGATCGGGAAGAAGCACATCAGGATAACGGTCAGGATTTTCGGCGCGATGCCAAATCCCATATAGATGATGAGAATCGGCGCCAGTACAATCATCGGAACCGTCTGTGTTACCACAAGAAGCGGGTAGATGCCCTGGCGGACCAGAGGAAAGCAGTCCATAAGGATGCCGAGCACGATCGCCAGAATCAGGGAGAGCAGGATGCCGATCACGGCTTCCATGACAGTTACTGCTGCATGATGGCTGAGCGTTGCAGATTCAGTAAAGAGCGACTGAATAACCTGCACCGGGGAAGGAAGTACGTAGAGTGGAATCGAAAATAACTTGCACGCCAGCTCCCAGATGACTAAAAGTGAGGCTAGAAACAAAATCGGAACAATCTTTTGTCCGCCCAGGGATTGTTTCGAACTGGAATTTTTTTTTGTTTTTGAAAATTTCATAAAAGTCTCTCCCCTTCGCGTGAGTGCGCATCATTGGCACGTTAGTGCCTTTAAAAAAACGCCGGACAATATCCGGCGCTCAGGTGTCTCAAAATATCTGTCCCTACGTTGGCATTATCCAAATCAGGTTTTGGGTCGGAACTTTTGGTTCCCTCTCAGCCTGCATCACAAGCTCCCCATTATCGAAATGAATTGTAGCATGATTTGGAAAAAATAGCAATGGCAACTCTGGTTTTATGATTTATTTGCCCCGCCCATCTGCCGGCTCAGCATCCGCAGCATTTCCGCCTGCCGTTTCTGCGCTGGGGGCATTTGGTCTGTCAGGATCGAAAAAAGAGTGTCCATTTCTGAGGTTGAGAATTGAGGGGAACCGTTGCTGCCCCGGAGACTCATGAGAAGCGGCAGAAGCTTGTCTTGCGGCGTGTTTCTTGCCTGATCGGCTAACTGTTCCATCTGTTTTATTTTGTCAGGATCCATGGAGCGAAGTCTCGGATCCTGTTTCCAGTTTTGAAATTCCATAGTGTGTGCCTCCTGTCTGTTTGAAGTGGATGTGCCAGATGCACGGTCTGTGGGTTCTTTCTGTCTGCGGGAATATTTGGCTTGCGGGTAAAGGACAGATGCCGGAACAGCATCAGAATTGGGTGAATCATTCTGGATATCCTGCGAAGTCGGAAAGGATGCTGTCTGCGGCATATTTTGCCAGTAGGATTCATAGAGGCGGGAACCTTCGATAAAATTTAAGACCAGATCGATCGAACTTTGCTCTTCCTCTGTGCCATACGGCTTGATCGCTTTCAGCATATCAACCGGCGAATCCTTGTCGCGTTCGCCCACCGAGCAGATTCCGATCTCACCGTCGGCCGGATCAGCAAATAGCTGCATCGTCTTTTCTAGTTCGCGGAATTTCACAAACAGGGAGAAAAAACGCTGTTCCGGGATGTGAATATAGGGAAGCGCCGCCTTGACAAGCTGCATATGTGGGAGTGAGGTCAGGCGGTCTAACTCGGTCATTTTGAGAGAAACATCTTGGCTCACGAAAAAAACCTCCCAAATCTTTGTCTCAATATATGCAGATGAGAGGAAAAAAAGACGTTTTGGTTCACGGGTAGGCACTTTTGGAACCGAAAAAGAACGGGAATGTTTAAAGAAAAAAAGCTCCGGGATAGGAAAAACCACATATAGTATATTATAAAAATAAGAAAGAAAAGGATTCAGAACTATGAACACCCGGCTGATCATTGATGGAAATGCCGTTTATGAAATAGATGAAGACTGTCTCGCCTGCCGCGGACGGCGGACCGGATGCAGACACTGTGTGGAAACGGGTTCCCGCACCCGGGGACGAAGCACGCCTTTACAGAAAATGGAACCTGCCAGTGAAAAATCACAAACTCACAAATAAAGAAAGATGTGGTATAATGTAAAGAAAGAAATTCCCCTCATTCCAGCCTGCCCAGCCACTTCCTCATGAGGTGTCAGGGAAAGCTGGAATGGGGATACCGTAGCAGAGCTCCAGAGTCCTAAGACAAACTGGCTCACAACAACATTGCATCAGGAACTGAAAGGACGAATCCATATGAACCCATATAAAATCATGCTGGTAGATGACGAGGAGGAAGTACGGACAAGCATCATACGCAAAATCGACTGGCAGGATGCCGGATTCGAGGTGATCGGGGATGCGGAGAACGGGAAGGAAGCACTGGAAAAGATCGAGCAGAATGAGCCGGATGTTGTGCTGACAGACATCCGGATGCCATATATGGACGGGTTGGAGATGGCGGAGAATATACGGCAGAGATATCCGTCCATCAAGATCGTGATTTTTTCTGGTTTTGATGAATTTGAGTACGCAAAAAAGGCGATCAAGCTCAATGTGATCGAATATATTTTAAAGCCGGTCAATGTCGAAGAGCTGACGGCGATTTTAAAGAAAATCAAGAAAAATCTCGATGAGGAGATCGAGCAGAAGCGGAATGTTACCCTGCTTCGGGAGAGTTATATCAAGAGCCTTCCGGCGCTCCGGGAACATTTTTTGAATGACCTGATTCAAGGCGGCATGGAGGAAACGCAGATTGAGGAAAAACTGAACGAATATGCGATCGACGTTGCGGGTGCGGTCAAATGGGTGATTGCGGCGATCCATCTGGAACCGGATGAGAAGGTGGACAAGGCGGTTTCGCTGCACCAGCAGCGGGAGCTGATTCCGATCTCCGTCCGCAATCTGATTGAGGAAAAACTGGAAGGGCAGTACCGTTTTATTGTGTTCCATTCTTCCTTTGAGACGATCCTTCTGGTGGCGATCGACAAAGACAATACACAGACCGGGCTGATTGCCCTGCTGGGCGATATCTGCAAGGAGACGAAGAAAATTCTGGAGGTATCGGTTACGATCGGCGTGGGCGAGAGCTGCAGTTCGCTGACGGATTTAAGCCGCCCGTGCCACACTGCACTCAATGCGCTCGGTTACCGTGCGATCACGGGTTCCGGCGGCGTGATCTGCATCGGCGATATGGAGCCGTCCGGGCATGAAAAACTCCGGTTCGACAGCCGGATGGAGTCGGAGCTTATAGCGGCAGTCAAGTTTGGACCGGAGGAAAAGATCCGTTCCGTGATAGACGGGATTGTGAGCCGGATGGAGGATGCGCGGGTGCATTATCGCCAGTATCAGGCGTATGTGCTTGCGATCATCAATGTGCTGACACAGCTCTCCCAGCAGTATGATCTGCGGATCAGCGAGATGTTTGGCGTGGAAAATGATTATTTCGAGATTCTGGGGCGTGTCCAGAAGATGGAGAATGTCCGCCCGTACCTGACCGAGGTGGCGCTCAAGATGAATGCCGGAATGGAAGAAGAGCGGAGCAATACGACAAAAAATGTGATCCGCGAGGCGAAGCAGTACATTCAGGACAATTTTCAAGATCCGGATCTGTCGGTGGAGAAGATCTGCCGCCATCTGCATATGAGCCCGGCGTATTTTTCAACGATGTTTAAGAAGGAGACGGGACAGGCGTACATCGCCTATCTGACCGATGTCCGGCTGGGGCGCGCGGTCGAGCTTCTGATGGCAACTGACGACAAGACGTATATCATCGCGGAAAAGGTCGGCTACCCGGAGCAGAACTATTTCAGTTACGTATTTAAGAAAAAATTCGGTGTTTCCCCGACGCGGTACCGCACGGCACACCGGAGTGGGGAGGCATAATGGGTAAAAAAAGGACGATCTGGAAGAAAAAGCTCTTTGACGACGCCAGCATCCGGTCGATGATCTTTATCTATTTTACGATCACGGCGCTGGCGGCGAGCGTGCTGATCTCCCTGTCGCTGTACCAGAGAATGTCACGGCAGGTCACGGAAGTAGTACAGGAGGAGAGCCAGAACCTGATCGCGCAGGTGGGACGCTCTGTGGAGTCGTACCTCCGCACGATCATGAAGCTGTCCGACTCGCTTTATTATGGCACGATCAAGAATGCTGATCTGTCGAGCCAGTCGCTTGGAAGTGAATTTACGCTTCTCTACGATAATAATAAGGATAATGTGGAGAATATTGCCCTGTTTTCGGAGGATGGGGCGCTTCTGGAGGCAGTCCCGGCGGTGCGTCTGAAAAATGAGGTGGATGTGACGCAGGAAGAATGGTTCCGGAGCGCCTTAAACCGGACGGAAAACTTGCATTTTTCCCTGCCGCACGTACAGTATGTGTTTGACAATGCGGAAAATCAATACCGATGGGTCATTTCGCTGTCGCGGGCGGTCGAGCTGACACACGGAACCTCGACCTCGCAGGGCGTCCTTCTGGTTGATATCCGCTATTCGAGCCTGGAACAGCTCTTTGGCGGCATCACGACGGGGCGCGGCGGTTATTTCTATATGATCAGCGGAAATGGCGAGATTCTTTACCATCCGCAGATGCAGCTTCTGGATTCCGGCTGGGTACAGGAGAACAATGGACGGGCAGCCGGCTATTCGGACGGAAATCATGAGGAGATATTTGCCGGAAAAAAGCGGATGGCGACGGTCAAGACGATCGGCTACACGGGCTGGAAGGTGGTCGGGGTGACGCCGGAAAATGCCGTGTCGCTCAATACGATCAAAACCAGGCTTTTTATCGTATTTGTCATTGCCCTCATTTTGTGCATTCTGGCTCTGATTAACTCTTATATTTCATCGAGGATCACGAATCCGATCCGCGAGCTGGAAAAATCGGTCGGCGTCCTGGAGGCGGGCAATTTAAGCGCACCTGTGTACATCGGCGGTTCGTATGAGATCCGCCATCTGGGAAAATCGATCAGTGATATGGCGGGACAGATCCGCCTCCTGATGCAGGATATTGTGCGTGAGCATGAGGCAAAACGAAAGCAGGAGTTTGACACGCTGCAGTCGCAGATCAATCCGCATTTCCTCTATAATACGCTCGATATCATTGTCTGGATGATTGAAAATGAGCAGAAAACGGAGGCGGTCAAGGTGGTAACGGCGCTGGCGCGGTTCTTCCGTATCAGTTTAAGCCGCGGCAAGAGCTTAATTACTGTGAAGGATGAGCTGGAACACGTCCGGAACTACCTGATGATCCAGCAGATGCGGTTTAAAAATAAGTTTACCTACACGATCGAGTCAGATGATGAGGTTTTGGAACTTGCAAGTTTAAAACTGATGCTGCAGCCGCTGGTGGAGAATGCGATCTACCATGGCATGGAATATATGGACGGCGACGGCGAGATCTTCGTGCGCGCCTGGCAGGAGGAAAAAGAGCTGTATCTGGAGGTGCGGGACAATGGGCTTGGCATGACGGAGGAACAGGTCGAGAGCCTCTTTACCGATACGGCGCACGTGGCATCCAAGCGCGGATCCGGCATCGGGGTACGCAATGTCAACGAGCGGATCAAGCTGTATTTCGGCGCGGAATACGGTCTTTCGATCGAGTCGGAGCCGGATGAGGGAACCGCGGTGAAGATTCATCTTCCGGCAGTGCCTTACGAAAAAGTGCTGGAAGAGAAAAAGGTGTAAAAGTGGGGGCGACAGATCAATGCGATATGGAGTGAGAAAAAAAAAGGAGCTGGTGTTCTGGGGAATCCTGTGTGTGGGACTTATTTTGCTGTATCTCCTTTCCTCCACGGACTGGATCATCAAGGAAAAAGAGGTGGAGGTCTACCCGGTGTCCCTGATTATCAGCGATACTTCGGATGATGATTACGTCAACTTCCGCAAGGGCGTGGATCAGGCGGCGGTTGAGTATAATGTAGATGTCAGCTTTATTACCCTGTATGAAAAGGATAATCTGGCACAGCAGATGGAGCTGGTGCGCCGGGAAGCGGCAGACGGTGCCGGGGCAGTGATACTGGAGCCGGTTGATGAGCTGGAATGCCGCCAATATCTGGAAGAAAATACATATGGAACGCCCATTATCCTGCTGGGCGAATTATCACCGGATGAGGAGGTCAAGGGGGCGGTTCATATGGACTGGACGGCAGCCGGGAGAAAGCTTGGCGAGGCGATTACGGCGGAACAGAGCCCCGATCTTCCTGTCTGGATCTTTGCAGATAACCCATATATCGGCAAGGCGGGGGAGATGAAACAGGGGCTGACGGAGGTACTGGAAAAACAGGGCTTTTCCTATACCATTGTGCCGCGCGGCACCGATGATACTTACCGTTCCGTCATTGAAAAAACAGTTTATCCGGGCAGCGGCACGGCGGTGGTGGCGGCACTGGATTTCGCCAGCACAGCGGAGGCGGCGGAGATTGTCGGCGGAAGCAGCGTGTACGGAAAATACATTTCCGGGCTGTACGGCGTCGGGATGATGCCGTCCCTGCTGGATCAGCTTGACAAGGGGACAATCCGGGGGCTGGTGGTGACGAACCAGTTTGACGCGGGCTATTTTGCGGTCCAAAAAGCAGTGCAGGCGATTGAAAAAGAGCAGGAGAGAAGCCAGCTTTCACTGGAATCCTACTATATAGAGAAGGATGAGCTGCGGTCAAAGAAATATGAGAAGATGCTGTACCCGATTGATTAAAAATCTGGGAAGGGGGTATAGAGAAATGAAAAAAAGCGGAAAAAGCATTCAGATGGTGCTGGCGCTTCTGGCAGCGGGCACACTTCTTTTAAATGGATGCAGCGCGGCAAAACCGGCAGAAAAAAAGAGCATCCGTATCGGCGTGACGCTGTACCGGGGCGACGATGCCTTTATCAACAATATCCGTTCCAGTCTGGAGGAAAAGGCGAAGGAATATGAGCAGCAGACGGGCATCAAGGTTAATCTGGAAATCATGGATCCGAAGGGAAACCAAAATACGCAGAACAGTCAGGTAGATCGTTTCCTTTCTCTGGAATACGATGCGATCTGCGTTAATATGGTGGATCGCTCGGCGGCATCGTATGTCATCAACAAGGCGATGGATGCCGGGACGCCGGTCGTATTTTTCAACCGCGAACCGGTCGAGGAGGACATGAAACGATGGGAGCACCTCTATTATGTAGGGGAGGACGCGCGGGAATCGGCGGTTCTGCAGGGAGAACTTCTGGTGGATGCGTATCAGGAAAATCCAGGCAGTCTTGATTTAAATGAGGATGGAACCGTGGGATATGTGATGTTGGAGGGCGAGCGCAGCCATCAGGATTCGCTGATCCGCACAGAGTGGTCGGTACAGACGATGCGCGACGGAGATATTCCGCTGGAAAAACTGACCGGTGGTTCGGCAAACTGGGATAGGAGCCAGGCGGCGGCGCTGATGGAACAGTGGATCCGCCAGTTCGGGGATGCGATCGAGGTGGTGATCTGCAACAACGATGAGATGGCGCTCGGAGCTGCCGAGGCGCTTGAACGCGCTGGTGACACAAGGGGCGTGAAGGTGGTCGGCATCGACGGGACTCCGCAGGGAATCGAGGGGCTTAAGAGCGGAAAACTGTATGGAACAGTCCAGTGCGACAGCGACGAGTATGCAGAAGTGATTTTTGAGATAGCTGCTGCCGAGGCACTTGGTCAAAATGTACAGGAAAAGGTTGAATTAGAGGACGGAACCTATTATCAATGCAGTCAGAAAGCGTTGACTGTTGCTGATTTACCATAAAATCCCACAGTTTTACACCGGAAAAATAAGAATATGTGAATAAAATCACAAAGAATCTAAAAAAAATTTATATAAGAACCAAGAAAATCATATGGAAAAGTGTACAAACGATCCGTATAATAAAGGTGTCGATAAGAAAAAATGACGAATCGGCGAAACTGTATAATATGTGTATGCGGAAAATTTAACTGTTCGGTGGATCCGGACAGCACAAACGGATACGCAGGTTTAAGGGAGGACAAATATTATGAAACTGAAAAAAGTAGCAGCACTTGGTCTGGCAACTGCAATGGCATTTTCTGTAACCGCTTGCTCCAGCAGCAAACCGGCAGAGACAACTGCAGCAGCAGAGGAAGCAGAGACAACCGCAGCAGCAGACGGCGAGGCTGTTAAAGAAGCTGTTGAGGGCAAAGACCCGGCAGAAGTTAAAGTTGGTATTTCCATTTATCAGTTCGCTGATAACTTCATGACACTTTATAGAAACGAGCTTCAGAACTACTTAGTAAACGAGCTTGGCTTAAAGGCAGAGAACATCTCCATCATGGATGGTAAGAATGACCAGTCCGAGCAGATGAACCAGATCCGTAACTTCGTTACACAGGGATTTGACGTTATGATCGTAAACCTGGTACAGGCTTCTTCCGAGCCGGATGTTACCAACATCTGCAACGAAGCAGGTATCCCGGTTGTTTACATCAACCGTGAGCCGGATGCTGAGAGAGAAGAGGCTTGGGTAACGGATGGTATCAAAGCTACTTATGTAGGTGCTGATGCTAGACAGTCCGGTACATACCAGGGCGAAGAGATCGCTGAGCTTGAGAACAAGGGCGATGCAGACGGCGACGGCGTTGTTCGTTACATCATGGTTCAGGGTGATCCGGAGAACGTAGATGCTCAGTACAGAACCGAGAAATCCATCGAGAGACTGTCTCAGGATATCGAAGTAGAAGAGCTGACCAAACAGCGTGGTGACTGGGATCAGACCAAAGGTCAGGAGATCACAGCAAACGCTCTGTCCCAGTATGGTGACAAGATCGATGTTGTATTCTGCAACAACGATGCAATGGCACTTGGCGCTCTGCAGGCAATCGAAGCAGCTGGCAGAACTGTAAACAAAGACATCTACTTAGTAGGCGTTGATGCTCTGGTAGAGGTTGTTGAGAACGTTATGAACGACAAGATGACCGGTACCGTATTCAACGATTACTTCGGACAGGCTCACAAAGCAGCAGATGTAGCTCTTGATTTCGTAAACGGCAAAGATGTTGACAACGTATACATGGTAGACTATGTAAAAGTTACACCAGAGAATGCTTCCGAGATTCTGGAACTCATTAAATAATTCTTGTAACAATCTACTGTTTCCGCGAGGGGATAGATAAAAATGTGTCGGGTGTGTCCAGTTGGCACACCCGATTTTATGAAAGGAGAGAATGGGATGGCAGAGTACAGATTGGAGATGCGCGGGGTATCGAAAAGTTTCCCTGGCGTTAAGGCTCTGGACAAGATAAATCTCAAAGTTCGTCCCGGTACCGTCCATGCACTGATGGGAGAGAACGGCGCCGGTAAATCCACCCTGATGAAATGTCTGTTCGGCATTTATCATATGGATGAAGGAGAGGTCTATCTGGACGGGGAAAAAGTAGAGATCCACAATCCGGATGAAGCCCTTCACAAAGGACTGGCAATGGTACATCAGGAGCTGCAGCCGATACCTGAGAGAACGGTAGCAGAGAATATGTACACCGGCCGTTACCCGACGAAGAAATTTGGACCGATTCAGGTGATCGACCATAAGAAGATGTTTGAAGAGACAGCAAAATGGCTGGACGATGTTAAGATGCCTTATGACCCGAAGGCAAAACTGGGAACCATGTCCATCGCCCAGATGCAGTCTGTAGAGATTGCCAAGGCTGTATCCTTAAATGCCAGAGTTGTAATTCTGGACGAGCCGACTTCCTCCTTAACGGATAATGAGGTAGAGGCACTTTTCCGCATTGTCCGTGACCTGAAATCAAGAGGTGTATCCCTCATCTATATTTCCCATAAGATGGCGGAGATTCGTGAGATTTGTGATGATATTACCATCATGCGAGACGGTACCTATGTCGGTTCCTGGCATATGGACGAGATTTCGGATGATGAGATCGTCAAACAGATGGTTGGTCGTGAGCTGACCAACATTTATCCTCCAAAGAATGATACGAAGGCAGGAGAGGTGCTTTTGGATGTCAGAGGATATTCCAGTATCCATGACCGTTCGTTCCAAGATTGCTCCTTTACCCTGAGACGAGGCGAGATCCTCGGTTTCGGCGGTCTGGTAGGCGCACAGAGAACGGAGCTGATGGAAGGTATCTTCGGTATGCGCCATATCAAATCCGGAGAAGTTTACATCAAAGGAAAGAAAATGAACATTAAGCGTCCGCAGGATGCGATCCGCGGCGGTATCGGCATGATTACCGAGGACCGGCGTGGTACGGGTATCTTGGGATGTCTGTCCATTGCAGATAATGTATCAATTTCCTCCCTGGATCAGTATTTACATTATGGTATCAAACTGAATAAGAAGAAGATTGAGCAGCTTGTCAAGGATAATGTGGCGAAGCTTTCAATCAAGACACCGAGCAGTAAGACACTGATTCAGTCACTTTCAGGCGGTAACCAGCAGAAGGTTCTGATTTCCCGCTGGCTGGCCAACAACCCGGATATCCTCATCATGGATGAGCCGACCCGTGGTATCGACGTTGGTGCCAAGTACGAGATCTACCAGATCATGATTGACCTGGCAAAACAGGGCAAAGGTATCATCATGATTTCATCTGAGATGCCGGAGCTGATTGGTATGTCGAACCGTATCCTTGTTATGTGTAATGGTCACATTACCGGCGAGGTACAGGGTGAGGAAGCAACTCAGGAGCGTATCATGAGCTACGCGACTAAGTTCTAAAGGAGGAAGAGAGAATGGATAAGAAACAACTGAATGTAAAAGATATATTGATCAATAACGGTATCGTTATTCTGATCCTGTTGATGGTTCTCTTTGTTGGTGTAACAAAACAGAACTTCTTCAGCCGTAGCAACTTTAGCAACATTTCCATCAACGTAGCATGCCGTTTCATCATCGCAGTCGGCGTATCCGGCTGTCTGATTACGAAAGGTACCGACCTTTCTGCAGGTCGTCTGGTTGGACTTTCTGCCTGCCTGGCAGGTACTCTGCTCCAGAAGAGTGATTACAGCGGACATTTTGAGCTGACCAAGGGATTTGGTGAGCAGAACGTATGGCTGATTCTCCTTATCTGTGTCGCCATCAGCTGTGTATTTGGTCTTATTAATGGTATCGTAGTTGCTTACCTGAACGTACCGGCCTTCATCGGCACCTTGGGTATGCAGATGATCGTTTACGGTATCAACCTGGTTTATACCAAATCTGTACCGTTAGGCGGTTATCGTCAGGATTACACCATTATCGCAAATGGTAACTTCTTTGGTATTCCGTACCTGTTCATCATTGCATTTGTCATCGGCGCGATCATGTGGTTCGTATTTAACTACACCCGCCATGGTAAATATATGTATGCAATCGGCGGCAACGAGGCAGCAGCAGAGGTTGCTGGTGTAAATGTTAAGAAAACCAAGATCATCATCTATGTAACAGCTACTGCACTGTATGCCATCGCTGGTTTCCTTCTGGGAGCTAAGTCCGGTGGTGCCGGTGTAAATACCGGTAACGGTTACGAGCTGGAGGCTATTGCAGCTTGTACCATCGGTGGTGTATCTGTAAACGGTGGTATCGGACGTATCTCCGGTGTTATCATCGGTGTACTCGTATTCGAGTTCTTAAAGACCTGTCTGCAGTTCCTTGGCATCGACCCGAACTACCAGTATATTGCACAGGGTATCGTTATCGTTGTTGCGATTGCACTGGATATCCGTAAGTACATTGCGAAGAAGTAATCTGGCTGTGTGAATTGCAGCGCGGAAATGTGTCTGGAAGGTGCATAGGTAAAGATTTTAAAATGGATTTGAAAATCCCCTGCCATGGATGTGTGGCGGGGGATTTTTTGTAATGTTCATTTTTAGGGGGCTTGTAGAGATAAACGATCAGCGTTTTCTTTGGACAGGAAAACGATTTTTGGATTGCTTGAACCTATTTTTATGGATATAATAGGAGAAGAGGCTGTTCGGGATGAACAGCGGAGAAAACAAGCCATATTCTGAAAGGAAAAAGAATGAGCGAAAACGAAATGCTGAACAAGAAAGAAACGCTGGAAGAGGCATTGGGCGAAGAGATTGAGGCGGTGAAGGGAACGGTGGAAGAAGCCGCAGAAAATGCTGCCGATAAAACCCTTGAGGATCTCGAAGCTGAAAACGAAAAACTCCGCCAGGAATTGGAACTTATGAAGGAAAAGACTGTCAAAGAACGCATCTACGATCATGTGCATGTGTCCGTGCGGACGATGGATATTTTTATTGGCGTGATGGTGGTGCTGTTTGTGGTGGTTGTGGTGCTGGGAATTTTGAATAAATAGTGAGGGGGAATCATGTACCATGGAAATTGAACGCAAATATTTAATTACTCACATTCCATTTGATATAGCCGGATACCCCTTCCACCAGATCGAGCAGGCATATCTAAGCACTGCTCCGGTCGTGCGTGTCCGTCAGGAGGATGACACCTATTATTTGACCTACAAATCCAAAGGACTGATGGCGCGGGAGGAATACAATCTGCCGCTGACGAAGGAATCCTATGAGCATCTCCGCTCGAAGGCTGACGGCAGGATTCTGACGAAAAAGCGTTATCTGATTCCGATGGAAGGAACGGAGTACACGATTGAGCTGGACATTTTTTTAGGTGAATATGAGGGATTGAAGCTGGCGGAGGTTGAATTTCCAAGTGAGGAAGCCGCACTTGCCTTTGTGCCGCCGGAATGGTTCGGGCGCGAGGTGACGTTTACGGGCGAGTACCAGAACAGCCGTCTGGTGCTGGCGGAAAACCTGGTATTAAAAACGAAAGAATAAAAACGAAAGAACAATACAAAGGTATATTATTAATGATAAAACAAGTAATGAATTGGATCAAAACACACCGCTACTGTCTGGCAGGACTCTATATGCTGGTGTTTCTGTCAGGATTTTTTCTGCTGGAGCTGCATGAACCATCGGATGTTCATATTATACACTGTGCGGTCGATGACCTGATACCGTTTAATGAATGGTTTGTACTGCCGTATTTTCTGTGGTACGCGTGGGTGCCGGTGTTTATGATTTATTTTATGATCAAGGATCGGGAGGCATATCTGAGACTTTGCTTTGTGATGTTTGCAGGAGCAACCTTTTGCTTATTTGTCTACCTGCTGGCACCAAACGGTTTAAATCTGCGGCAGGAGATCACATCACAGAATTTCTGCGCGCAGATTGTGCGGTTTCTGCGGAGTGTGGATCCGCCGAACAATGTCTGCCCGTCGATCCATGTATCGAGCACTGTGGCGGTGTATCTGACGATCTGCCACGCGGCAAGTGTGCGGAACAAGAAACCGATCCGTACACTTTCGTGGATTGTCACGATTCTGATTTGTCTTTCAACCATGTTCATCAAACAGCATTCGCTGGTCGATGTGCTCTGTGGCTGGATTTTGAGCCTGATTCTTGACGAGATAGTGAATGTGTGGGTGCTAGTAAAGGCATTTTCAAAAGGAAAAAATGATTGCTTTGTGGAAAACAAATAAGTAATTTAATATAAAAAGTGTTATAAAAACAAAGAACAGGAGGAAATAATCATGGCTGTAGTATACGCATTTTTAGCAGATGGACTGGAAGAAGTGGAATGTCTGGCGACGGCGGACGTGCTGATCCGCGCGGGTGTGAAGGTAAAATTGGTTTCGATTACGGGTAAAAAAGAGGTGAAGGGCGCACATGGATTTGGCATTCATGCAGACACCCTGCTGCATGAGATTGATCCGATGAAAGCGGATCTTCTGTTTCTTCCGGGCGGTATGCCGGGAACGAAAAATCTGATGGCGTGCAAACCGCTCTGCGATGCACTGGTGCAGGCAGATGCTGCTGGAAAGCGCCTGGCAGCGATCTGTGCGGCTCCGAGCATTCTGGGGCAGCTGGGGCTTTTGAAGGACAAGAAGGCAACCTGCTATCCGGGCTTTGAGGATGCCCTGACCGGTGCGAAGCTGACGGGTGCGGGCGTTGTGACGGACGGCAATATCACAACGGCGCGTGGACTTGGATATGCGCTGGATCTGGGAATTGAGCTGGCATCGCTCTTAGTCGATCGCCCGGTAGCATTACAGGTCAAAGATTCAATTCAGTATGACCAGGTGTAGTTTCAACTAAAAAACACACAGAAAATACATCAAAAATGGCATAAAACCCACCTAAAACCACTCATAAACCCGCAAAAAGTGAACGCAAAATTATATTTTCCGCTAGTATTTAGCACGCAAATATGCTATAATGCTATCTTGAAGTGTAACGCCCGGTAGAATGGCGGTTCACATATAGAAGCAAGGAGGACCCCTTAAAATGAGTTTACAGGTAGAAAAATTAGAGAAGAACATGGCAAAGCTGACCATCGAAGTTCCGGCTGAAGAGTTTGATGCAGCAATCAAAAATGCGTACAACAAGAACAAAAACAAATTCAGCATCCCGGGATTCCGTAAAGGTAAAGCACCGTTAGCTATGCTGGAGAAGATGTATGGCGCTGGCATTTTCTATGAGGATGCAGCAAACGAAGTGATCGACGCATCTTATCCGAAGGCAGCAGAGGAGAGCAAGGAAGAGATCGTTTCCACTCCGGAGATCAAAGTGACTCAGATCGAAAAAGGTAAGGCATTCATCTACGAGGCAACCGTAGCTCTGAAACCGGAAGTAACTCTGGGCGAGTACAAAGGCGTAGAAGTTAAGAAGGCAGAAGCTGTTGTGACAGACGAGGATGTAGAGAACGAGCTGACTGCAGCACGTAAGAAAAACGGCAGACTGATCGACGTAGAAGACGGCACAATCGAGGACGGCGACAACACTATCATCGACTTCACCGGCTACATTGATGACAAGACATTTGACGGCGGCGCTGGTACAGATTATCCGCTGGTAATCGGTTCCCATTCCTTCATCGAGGGCTTTGAGGATCAGTTAATCGGCAAGAAAAAAGGCGAGACCTGTGACGTAAACGTTACTTTCCCGGCTGAGTACCATGCAGATGAGCTGGCTGGCAAACCGGCTAAGTTCGTTGTAACCATCAAAGAAGTTAAGAGAAACGAGCTTCCGGAGCTGAACGATGAGTTCGCAAGCGAAGTATCTGATTTCGATACTCTGGATGAGTACAAAGCAGACATCCGCAAGAAACTGCAGGAGAAGAAAGAGCAGGACGCTAAAGTAGAGAACGAGAACAACGTAATCGAAAAAGTAGTTGAGAACGCTCAGATGGAACTGCCGCAGCCGATGGTTGACACTCAGGCAAGAGAGATGGTAGAGAACTACGCTCGCCGTCTGCAGAGCCAGGGCTTAAACATCAACGATTACATGAAATATACCGGCATGACACCGGAGAAGCTGATGGAGCAGATGCGTCCGGAAGCAGAGAAGAGAATCAAGACCAGACTGGTTCTTGAGAAAGTAGTTGAAGTTGAGAACGTAGAAGTTTCCGATGAGAAGCTTGACGAGCAGATCAACGAGATCGCAGCATCCTACAAACTGGAAGGCGCTAAGCTGAAAGAAATGATGGGTGAGCGCGAGAAAGAGCAGATCCGTGAGGACCTGAAAGTTCAGGCAGCGATCGATTTACTGGTAGAGCAGGCAAAGCTTGCTTAATTAAACCGATAAAAGCGAATACTGAAATACGGCAGAATTCTATGATGTCCTAAGGCATCATAGAATTTTTGCCATAAACATTCATTCTCAATTATAGGAGGAAGAATCATGAGTTTAGTACCTTATGTCCTTGAATCCACCAGCCGCGGCGAGCGGACGTATGACATCTACTCCCGTCTGCTTAAAGATCGTATCATTTTCCTGGGAGAGGAAGTAAATGATGTGACAGCCAGCCTGGTTGTAGCACAGCTTCTGTTCCTGGAGGCAGAGGATCCGAATAAGGATATCAGCTTATATATCAACAGCCCGGGCGGTTCTGTTACCGCAGGTATGGCGATCTATGACACGATGAATTATATCAAATGTGATGTATCTACCATCTGTCTGGGTATGGCAGCCAGCATGGGCGCATTCCTGCTTTCCGGCGGTACCAAAGGAAAGAGATATGCACTTCCGAACGCAGAAGTGATGATTCACCAGCCATCCGGCGGCGCGAGAGGACAGGCAACCGAGATCCAGATCGTAGCGGAGAATATTCTTCGTACCAAGAAGAAATTAAACGAGATTCTGGCAGCCAATACAGGCCAGCCGTATGACGTGATCGTGCGTGATACAGAGCGTGATAATTACATGACAGCAGAGCAGGCGAAAGAGTATGGTCTGATTGATTGTGTCATTACCAACCACTAATTAGATTTCTGGATGGAATAATAGAAAGGAACAAGGTGGAAGTATGCCAGGCAGAACAGACGACAAAATACGCTGCTCATTTTGCGGCAAGACACAGGATCAGGTTAGAAAACTGATCGCTGGCACAGATAATGTATATATCTGCGATGACTGTATCGAACTCTGCTCGGAGATTCTGGAAGAGGAATTTGCCGATCAGGAAAAAGGACCGGATTTCAGCGGAATCAACCTGCTGAAGCCGAAGGAAATCAAAGAATTTCTCGATGAGTATGTCATCGGACAGGACGACGCCAAGAAGGTGCTCTCCGTAGCGGTTTATAACCATTACAAGAGAGTTATGTCCAAGTCCACGCAGGATGTAGAGCTTCAGAAGAGCAACATCCTGATGCTCGGACCGACCGGTTCCGGTAAGACATACCTGGCGCAGACGCTGGCGAAGATCTTAAATGTACCGTTTGCCATCGCGGATGCGACCACTCTGACCGAGGCTGGATATGTCGGCGAGGATGTAGAGAACATTCTCTTGAAGATCATCCAGGCGGCTGATTACGACGTCAGCAAGGCAGAGTACGGCATCATTTATATTGATGAGATTGATAAAATTACGAAGAAGTCTGAAAATGTATCTATCACCCGCGATGTATCGGGCGAGGGTGTACAGCAGGCGCTTTTAAAGATTCTGGAAGGAACCATTGCCAGTGTTCCTCCGCAGGGCGGCAGAAAGCATCCGCAGCAGGAACTGATTCAGATCGATACGACCAACATCCTGTTCATCTGCGGCGGTGCATTTGACGGTCTGGAGAAGATCATCGACAGCCGTTTAGGTGCCGGTTCCATCGGATTTAACTCCGATATTGTGGATCGCAAGCATCAGGATATCGATGAGCTTCTGAAACAGGTAATGCCGCAGGATCTGACGAAGTTTGGTCTGATTCCGGAGTTTATCGGTCGTGTGCCAATCACGGTATCGCTCCAGACGCTCAATGAGGAGGCGCTGGTTCGCATTTTAAGAGAGCCGAAGAATGCACTGATCAAGCAGTATCAGGCGCTTCTCGATCTGGACGGCGTAAAGCTGGAGTTCACGGATGATGCGCTGATGGCGATCGCCCACATGGCAGTCGAGAGAAAGACGGGAGCCAGAGGACTTCGTTCTATCATGGAGTCCCTGATGATGGATACCATGTATGAGATTCCGTCCGATTCCACGATCGGCATCTGCACGATTACCAAAGACGTAGTCGAGGGAAAGAGTGCGCCGGAGCTGGTATATCGCGACAATACGGTGCCCCGCAAGTCTTTTACAGGACGTTCTAAGAAAGACAGAACCGGCGAGATTGCGTAAATGTAAAGGAAAATAAATGCAGCAGCTTGAGAATGGCGGCTGTTAAGGGGGTCTGTGAGATGGCGAACTGCCATAGGCAGACCCCTGTTTTTCTTTTCACAGGAAATAACGATACATTTGATTAAGAAAGATAAAGGTGTTATGGAAGATAAGAAACTGACAATGCCGATGATCGCGCTGCGCGGACTGACCGTGCTGCCGCAGATGACGGTAAATTTCGATATCATCCGGGATAAATCCATCGCGGCGGTGGAGCAGGCGATGGTGGGCGATCAGCGAGTATTTCTGGCGACGCAGAAGCAGCCGGATGAGGTGATCCCGGATATTGATGGGATTTTTCAGGTAGGAACGATTGGCTACGTGAAACAGCTTGTCAAGATGCCGGGCGGCATGGTGCGCGTCACGGTGGAAGGGCAGGAGAGAGCCGAGCTTCTGGAGATGGAGAAGGGCGGGGCATGCTGCACTGCGATCGTGGAGATTCTGGATCCGGTCGAGGACGATCTGGACACGATTCAGAAAGAGGCGATGCTCCGGATTCTGAAAGAAAAGCTGGAAGAATACGGAAAATTAAATGTGGCAGCGGGACGTGAAGTATTAAGTCCGTTGATCGCACAGCCAGATCTGACCGAATTAATGAACCAGATATCAGCCCAGTTCCCGTGGAACTATGAAGCGCGCCAGTCGGTACTGGAATGCCGGACGCTGACGGAGATGTATGAGACAGAGCTGCAGCTTCTGCTGACGGAATTAGAGGTTTATCGCGTGAAACGCGAGTTTCAGACGAAGGTAAAGGCGGCGCTGGATAAAAATCAGCGTGATTATATTCTGCGGGAGCAGCTGCGTGTGATCCGGGAGGAGCTGGGAGAGGAAAATCCGGTTTCTGATGCGGATGAGATGAAGGAACAGTTGAAGAAGATCAAAGCCAGCGTGGAAGTAAAGGAGCGGATCCGCAAGGAGATCAACCGTTTCCAGAATATGCCGGCTGGCAGCCAGGATGCGAATGTGATCCGGACATATCTGGAAACGGTGCTGGAACTGCCGTGGAACAAAATGACGAAGGATAACGCGAGCCTGAAGCATGCGGAAGAGATTCTGGAAGCCGACCATTATGGTCTGGAAAAGGTCAAAGAGCGCATGCTGGAATACCTGGCAGTCCGCATCCTGACGAAGAAGGGCACCAGCCCGATCCTTTGCCTGGTGGGACCGCCTGGAACCGGTAAAACTTCGATCGCCCGCTCGATTGCGAAGGCGATGGGACGCAAATATGTCCGCATTAGCCTGGGCGGCGTGCGCGACGAGGCGGAGATCCGCGGTCACAGAAAGACCTACGTCGGCGCGATGCCGGGACGCATCGTGGAAGGGCTCAAGCAGGCAGGGGTTGCCAATCCGCTGATGCTGCTGGATGAGATCGACAAAGTCAGCAGCGATTATAAGGGAGATACATCCTCGGCGCTCTTAGAGGTGCTGGACAGCGAGCAGAATGTGAAATTCCGCGACCATTATGTGGAGATCCCGATTGACCTGTCGGAGGTATTATTTATCGCGACGGCGAATACAACGCAGACGATCCCTGGACCGTTGCTGGACCGTATGGAGCTGATTGAAGTCAATAGTTACACGGAAAATGAAAAATATCACATTGCAAAAGACTATCTGATTCCGAAACAGCTGGAGAAGAATGGCCTTTCGAAGGAACAGTTAAATATCACGGGTTCGGCGCTGGAGAAAATGATTCACAGCTACACCAGGGAATCTGGAGTCAGGAATCTGGAGCGCCGGGTTGGCGATATCTGCCGCAAGGCAGCCAGAGAGGTGCTGGAGAAGAAGAAACCGTCGATCCGCGTGACAGAGCGGAATCTGGATCATTATCTGGGACGCGAGAAAGTCTTCTTCGATGCAGCCGGAAATGAGGCACAGGTTGGTATCGTGCGCGGTCTGGCGTGGACGAGCGTCGGCGGCGATACACTGCAGATCGAGGTCAATGTCATGCCGGGCAAAGGCGTGCTGCAGATGACGGGTCAGATGGGCGATGTCATGAAGGAGTCGGCGCAGATTGCACTGACCTATGTGCGTTCGGTTGCATCTGATTACGGCGTGAAGGAGAACTATTTTGAGAAACACGATATTCACCTGCATATTCCGGAGGGCGCGGTGCCGAAGGATGGTCCGTCGGCCGGAATCACGATGGCAACGGCGATGCTGTCGGCGGTGACAGGACGGAAGGTACTGCCGCGTGTGGCGATGACCGGCGAGGTAACGCTGCGCGGTCATGTGCTGATGATCGGCGGTCTGAAAGAAAAACTGCTCGCAGCCCGCATGGCGCAGGTGGAAAAGGTACTGGTACCGGCGAAAAATCAGCCGGATGTCGAGGAACTTTCGAAAGAAATCACGAAAGGAATGGAGATCGTATACATCAAGGAGATGAACGAAGTCATCCGAGAGGCATTTGTACCGGAGAAATAGCGGTTTAGTAGGAGAAAAAATATGATTATAAAAGATGTAAATCTGGAAACCGTCTGCGGTATCACCAGTAAGCTGCCGGCAAATACACAGCCGGAATTCGCGTTTGCAGGCAAATCAAACGTCGGCAAATCGTCCCTGATCAATGCGCTGATGAACCGCCGATCCTATGCGAGAACATCCTCGCAGCCGGGCAAGACCCAGACGATCAATTTTTACCATATCAACGACGCGTTTTACTACGTCGATCTGCCGGGGTACGGCTACGCGCGCGCGAGCGTCGAGGTCAAGGCAAAGTGGGGCAAGATGATTGAGAATTATCTGCACAAATCGCAGATGCTTCGCTGCGTCTTCCTGCTGATTGATATCCGTCATGAGCCGTCTTCAAACGACAAACTCATGTACGACTGGATCGTTTCCCAGGGCTTCCAGCCGATCCTGATTGCGACCAAGGCTGACAAGATCAAGCGCAGTCAGCTCCAGAAACAGTTAAAGATTCTCAGAACAGGTCTGGGAGTCGGCACCGAAGTGATGATGATTCCGTTCTCCGCCGAGACAAAACAGGGCAGAGAAGAGATCTGGAACTATCTGGAGACGGAGATCTGGAAAGTGGAACATCCGGGGGAAGAGATGCCGGTGGAGAGTGCGGACGGCGAGAAATAGAATAGAGTTTTAGAAAAATTCGAAAAATAAACATATAAACTGCGGTATCTGACCGGATATCAGGCGGCGCCTATCCTTGCGGGCGATGTCAAATATCTGGGCTGGGTGGCGCAGTTTTTTACGTTAGGATTTTTTGAAAGAATAAAACATATATTTCTGGAAAACATAAGAATTGAGGAAAATAAATAGAAAGGAGCAGCCATGTTTGAAAATCGGACGGATCTGGCGTTAGAGGAGAGAGAAAGTTTTGAGGGGAATGGGGGCGAAATCGGCGGTGTGGCGCTGCGGGAATGGCGCTGTCATGGCAGTTCGATCCGAATGACGGAAGTCTCGATTTTGAACGAAAAAGGTGCGGAATCAATGGGAAAGCCGATGGGAACCTACCTGACGATGGAAGATCCGGGTCTGTCGGAGACAGAGGACGCATACTGTGAGGCGGCTGCCGGGGAGTTAGGACGGCAGCTGGCGTCCCTGATCCGGAAAAACTGTGCTTCAACCATGGCCGGACTTTCGATTCTGGTAGCGGGACTGGGAAACCGGCAGGTGACGCCGGATTCGCTGGGACCGCGCGTGGTGGATGGGCTTTCGATGAACCGCCATCTGCGGACGGAGCCAGGCAGAAGAAATGGCACATACCTCTATACGGCTGAGAAAGCGGGGCGGACGGTGCATCCGGTTCTTAGCGGTATCCATCCAGGGGTGATGGCACAGACAGGGATGGAGACGGCAGAAATTGTCCGCGGCGTCGTGCGGGAGAGCCGCCCGGATCTGGTGATCGCGGTCGACGCGCTGGCGGCGCGAAACGTCCACCGTCTGGCAAGCACCATTCAGCTGACGGATACAGGAATTCATCCGGGTTCCGGCGTCGGCAACCACCGCCGGGGAATGACGCGGGAAAATCTCGGCGTGCCGGTAATCGCGATCGGCGTTCCGACGGTTGTGGGCGCGGCGGCGATCGTTCACGGGACGGTCAATGCGTTAGTGCGGACACTAACCGCCTCAAAAGAGGGCAGCCGGTACGGTGAATACATCCGGGAATTGGATTCGGACAGCCAGTATGAGCTGATCCGGGAACTTCTGGAACCTGAATTTGGAGCGATGTTTGTGACCCCGCAGGATATGGACGAACGTATCTGCAAGCTGAGCGCAGCAATCGCCGAGGGGATCCGGCGGGCAGTGGAACGGCTGGAGGAAGAAAGATAACACTGAAAAAATGCCAGATTGAAAAACAGAACTAAACAGGAAACTACACTTTGCTAACCGCATAGGATAGAACAGGAAAGAAGGGAGATGAATGCGGTGCGGTGGTGGCAGAGGGCAGCCGGGCTCCTGATGGTTCTGTTTTTGCTGACAATCGGCTGGAAGATGCGTGCATTCATCTGGACAGCTGTGCAGAATGCGGTGGTAAGGTCCTGGTATCCGGTCTGGGGGACTAATTTGCGGGATATACCAGATTCGGAGGAGGGGAAAAGGCATAGACTTGCCGGGTGGAAGAAACAGACGCAGGGAGAAGCCGATCCGTCCTATTATAAATATCTGGAAGAACAGGAAGTCCGGCAGGAGTATACGGATTTCCTGGCACAGTTTTCCGGGAGTAGGCTGGTGGATGGAACTTTACTTGGAAAATGGAACGGGCTTGTTCATGGAAGTGGGAGACAGGGCGGCGGAGAGACAGACGAAGAGAGGCTGTATAGTGCTGGAAAGAATGGAGAAAAGACAGAGAGGGCAAATCCTGCCGCACTGGTGGACAGCCCGCGTTTGCGGAAAAAGCTGGAAGATTATGATTATCTGATCCAGCATTTTTTTACAATCCACCCGACGGCGTCGATTGACCGGAGCCTGATGAACGCAGAGACATTTTTGTCGATGGATCTGACAATCAGGAAGGACGAGGCGGACGGACCACAGATCTTGATTTATCATACCCATTCGCAGGAAAATTATAGAGATTATGCGGGAAGCGACGGAAAGGGCGCGGTGGTGTCTCTGGGGGAAGAGCTGGCAAAACGGCTGCGGGCGAAAGGGTATCAGGTCTGGCACGATACAACTGCCTATGATATGAAGTCGGGGCATCTCGACCGAAGCCGTGCCTATACATATGCCTGCGAGGGTGTCACGAACCTTTTGCAGAAGTATCCGTCGATTCAGGTGATTTTAGATGTGCACCGGGACGGTGTCAGCGAGCAGACGCATCTAGTCACGCAGATAGAAGGGAAACCAACGGCACAGATCATGTTTTTCAACGGTACCAGCGAGACGCCGGACGGACCGATCGAGTATCTGGCAAATCCCTGCCGGAAGGAAAATCTGGCGTTCAGTTTTCAGATGAAGTGGAATGCCGATCAGATATATCCTGGGTTTACGCGGACGATTTATTTAAAGGGGCTTCGTTACAATCTACATCTACGCCCGCGCTCGGCGTTGATCGAGGTCGGGGCACAGACGAATACATATGAAGAGGCGGTCAATGCGATGGATCCGCTGGCGCAGCTTCTGGATCAGGTGCTGATGGGCTAATGTCAAGGCTTTTTCTATTTCAGGACTTGCGGCGTACCTGAAAAAATGGTATATTCATTTAGATCAGGTGTTATTTATTATAAAAGATGATTTTAAATAAAAAATAAGATATCGCAGCAAACATTTTGCTGTCAAACAAAGTGATACAGAGAGAGGAATGAACGGATGGCAATTATAGATCAGAGCAAAATCAGAAATTTCTGCATCATTGCACATATCGATCACGGCAAATCAACGCTGGCAGATCGTATTATTGAGATGACGGGACTTTTAACGAGCCGTGAGATGCAGGCGCAGGTGCTTGATAACATGGATCTGGAGCGGGAGAGAGGTATTACCATCAAGTCGCAGGCAGTCCGCACGGTATATAAGGCGAAAGACGGTCAGGAGTACATTTTTAACCTAATCGACACGCCTGGACATGTGGACTTTAACTACGAGGTTTCCCGAAGCCTGGCGGCGTGCGACGGCGCGATTCTGGTTGTGGATGCGGCACAGGGAATCGAGGCGCAGACGCTGGCGAATGTATATCTGGCGCTGGATCATGATCTGGAGGTCATTCCGGTGTTAAATAAGATCGATCTGCCGAGTGCGGATCCGGAGCGCGTGGCAGCGGAGATCGAGGATGTGATCGGTCTGGAGGCGTCAGATGCACCGCGTATTTCTGCGAAGACCGGCTTAAATGTCGAGGCAGTTCTGGAGGAGATCGTGCAGAAGATCCCGGCACCGGCGGGCGATCCGGAGGCATCGCTGCAGGCGCTTATTTTCGACTCCCTGTATGATTCTTACAAGGGCGTTATCGTATTCTGCCGTGTGAAGAACGGTACGATCAAAAAAGGCACACGCATGAAAATGATGGCGACCGGAGCGGCTGCCGAGGTTGTGGAGGTTGGATATTTTGGCGCAGGTCAGTTTATTCCGTGCGAAGAGCTTTCAGCCGGTATGGTTGGCTATGTGACTGCCAGTATTAAAAATGTGCAGGATACCCGCGTGGGCGATACGATTACCGATCTGGACAACCCATGTGCAGAGCCGCTTCCGGGTTACAAGAAGGTAACGCCGATGGTATACTGCGGTCTTTATCCGGCGGATGGTGCGAAATATCCGGATCTGCGGGACGCGCTGGAAAAATTGCAGCTCAACGATGCAGCGCTTTATTTTGAGCCAGAGACATCGGTAGCGCTGGGCTTTGGTTTCCGGTGTGGTTTCCTGGGGCTTCTCCATCTGGACATTATCCAGGAACGCCTGGAACGCGAGTACAATCTGGATCTTGTGACAACGGCGCCGGGCGTTGTATACCGGGTGCACAAGACGAACGGCGATATGATTGAGCTGACGAACCCGTCAAACCTGCCGGATCCGTCCGAG